>Ga0255374_10075_pt2 | contig 12421 bp, 15 predicted proteins | sample ANMaggSeSYBR01H4_FD_182088 | JGI IMG/M metagenome (GOLD analysis project Ga0255374, IMG submission 182088) | Sediment cell enrichment communities from methane seep in Santa Monica Basin, California, United Staets - ANME aggregate JGI... | ecosystem: Environmental > Aquatic > Marine > Cold seeps >... | reverse complement strand
CTCTTGCATTGTTTTTCTCCGTTTCATCCATGTTAATATGATTTGTATATGCAAGGATTACTCCATCTCTGATGATACATTTTCTTATGTGAGAAAAATAAAGTTTTGGAATTTGGATTTGTTCTTTTAGGATGTATTGCCATATGTCCATTTCTGTCCAATTGCTGAGTGGGAATGTTCTGAAATGTTCTCCGACATTGTATCGTCCATTGTATATGTCCCATAGTTCTGGTCGTTGGTTTTTTGGATCCCATTCCCCGAATTCATTTCTATGTGAAAAAAATCTTTCTTTTGCCCTTGCTTTTTCTTCATCTCGTCGTCCGCCACCTATGCAACAGTCGAATTTGTGTTCTTCAATTTTATCAAGAAGTGTGGTTGTTTGAAGATAGTTTCTACTTGCGTGTTTTCCTGTTTCTTCTTTTACTCGGCCTTTTTGTATAGATTCTTCTACGCTTCCTACTACAAGTTTTGCATTAATTTTATTCGTGTAATTATCTCTGTATTCAATTGTTTCTGGGAAATTATGTCCTGTGTCGATATGTAAAAATGGGAAAGGTATTTTTGCTGGGAAAAATGATTTATATGCTATGTGTCCCATGACAATTGAGTCTTTTCCACCTGAAAATAGAAGTGCGGGTCTTTCAAATTGTGCTGCAACTTCTCTCATTATATAGATTGCTTCTGATTCTATTTTATCAAGATGTGTGAGATTATATTGAGTCATTTTAGACCTTCCATTAGTTTTTAGTCTAAATATCCGAGAGCTCGAAGTCTATCTTTTACTTTTTCCTCATCTTCTTTGCTGAATGCTTCGTCTTGCTCTTCATCTTCAATGCTTGAGATTACTTCACGCAATACATATGTTACATAGGATGAGAGTGAGTTGAATCCTGTTCCCTCTATTCGTTTTTTTATTTTACCTGCAAGAGGTGTAGGTATGGAAATTGTGGTGTATTTATTTGCTTCTTTTTCTTCTGTCATTCTTTTTCACCTAACTATATTTCATTATATTTAATTATATATCATTATGATTTGCTTTGTAATTATATATCATTAAAAAAAGTTTGTGGTTTAACACAAAATACATCACACTAATAATCATATAATACAAGATTTCAAAAGAAATTTTAAAAGCCATTACCTGATATTGGATTTAACATAAGATGGAGAATTAAACATTGAAACGAGAAGATATAAAAATAGGCATCATCCGAATTGAAGGAACAAACTGTGAACAGGAATCCTATGAAGCATTCAAACGACTTGATTCAAAACCTGAATTCATTCATTTAAAACAACTACTAAAAACAGATTGTTCAAAAGATGAACAAAGAAACATATCTGATTTTCAATGCCTCATGATACCTGGTGGTTTTTCATCAGGAGATTATATACGAGCTGGTGCAATTTTTGCTGCACGAATTAAAAGTAAACTAGGAAAAGATATAACAGACTTTATCAATGAAGGATTTCCCCTCTTTGGAGTATGTAATGGATTTCAAGTATTAACAGAACTAGGTATTCTACCAGGTATAAAACATGGATTATCAAAAGTACCCACAGCATGTCTTCATATAAACGATTCAGATCGTTTTGAATGTCGTCCAACATTTCTCAAACATGAAAGCAAAGGATCCTGTGTTTTTACAAAAACACTAAAAAAAGATGAGATCAGGATGATACCAAGTGCTCATGCAGAAGGAAAACTTATCCTTTCAACAGATAAGCCAAAAAAAGCAGTGAAAGATCTTTCAGACAATGATCAAATCGTGTTTAGATATGTCAATGAACAAGGAGATTATGACGAATATCCGTGGAATCCAAATGGTTCATTTAATGATATTGCAGGCATCTGTAACCTAGAAGGAAATGTGTTTGGAATGATGCCACATCCAGAACGAGTGTTTTATCGACATCAACATCCAGATTGGACAACAACAGGTCTAGATAAAACAGAAGGTGATGGAAGAGCGCTTTTTGAATCTGTTTTGGAATATATTGAAAAAAAATTCTAAAAAGAAACAGATTATTGATTCTTTTCATCTAACTTCTTTAAAATCTTACAAATTTTACTCTGAGTGTCACGCATACTACCCGTTGTATCAATGACATACCAGTTTTTCGTAAGCATCAATGTTTTATTTCTAACCTTATCAAGAGCACTAGGTGTTTCAAAGATTTCAATTTCTTTTCGCTTCTGCACACGCCTCATCAGCTCATCAGTAGTTGCATCAAGAAAAAACATATATTCTGATGTTGGGACGAAATGTTCAAAAAAGGTGTATCCCAATTTCACGATTTTTCTTGGTAGATATGCAGTTCCCATTAGATACCGAACCATAATCAAAGTTCCTTGTTTCTTTGGATGATAATAAATGCGGATAGATCTAAGGACATCTAACATGTAAAAAATACTTGATTTTATCTTCCCTGTTTTCCCTATTTGAAATAATGCTTTTTTTGCTTTTTTTCCAAAATAATTATCCTCTGATGGATGTGATCTTATTATCACATCCTCACCTTTTTTTTTATAGTGATCTGCAATATGCGCTGCATGGGTGTCTTTTCCCACTGCATCCAACCCATCAACAATGATCAAACGCATCTTATTTCTCCTTATTCAATAATATAAATAAATGCATACCAGTAAAATGCAGTGATTACAAATGGTACCGTGAGATTATCAAGACCTTTTGGAGTTAAACCTTCAACAATTGCGCCTACTGCTGCAAATAATGCAAGAAGAGCAATTGATGCCAATGAAAAAGGAAAACTGTATCCCTGAGCATATTTAAAGAAAAATATGGCAACTATCATTGTGACAAATGTAAAGAAAAACATTGCCGCAGTACCTATAAAGCTTTTTTCATCGCCTACTACATTATATTTGTGTTTTCCATATTTTGTTCCAATTAGTGATGCAAATCCGTCTCCATATGACATTGCAAAGATACCTATTGCTATGACGACCAGATGATCAAAAAACAAGTAAGCAAGAATCATCCATGTAATACTATAATAGACAAGACCCATACTGTGACCCGCCGAAGAAGTCTTTCCTTTAATTGCCTTTATTGGAGTGTATGGGCTCATAAGAAAAGTAAAAAAAATAAAGGGTCCAGCAGCAACAAACGCCATGATCTCACGAGTGATGAAAATTGGAAGTAAAAACGCAACATTTCCCACCAGAATATGCAATACTTTCCTACTAGTCTTAGGATGATTAACAAGAACTTTTTCTGTAACAATTAGTAAAATCGCAACATAAACATAAACAACAATGACTCCTAGTATATCATTTTGAAACATGAGAAATCATAATTAGAATGTCATTTTATCCTATAAATGCTCCTAGGAAAAACCCAAGTAAACCAAAGAAGAGACCAAGTAACGTAAGTTTTCGATATCTTGCCATATCTATACGTGAATTGGTAAGAAGTTGTATTGCAGTTAACAAAAAGATAAGGTCTGTAAGAATTATTAAAAACAGGTATACATAGTTTGAGTAATAAACACCAAATTGGATGAAAAGAAATGGAAAAACTGATAGTATTACTGCCATGAAATAAAATATAGCAGCCAAAATATTTGACTTTCGGATTCCAATGTAGCGTGGGAATGATTTGACCCCACTTGATCTATCTCCTTCAAAATCCATGACATCTTTCATTATTTCACGGCCCGATCCTGAAAAAAATGCAATGATTGCAACTATGAATACTGCTAGATTAATTTGGATTAAATCAGAAGAATTCTGCTCTATTGCAGCAGCACCAAACACAAATGGAATTGCCATTGTATACGCAATATAAAAATTTCCTAATAGCTTTATTTTTTTTAAGTAAACATCATAGATAATTGCAAAAATAGCAGTAATAAGTGCAATAATAAAACAGGTATAATTTACAAAAAAAGAACATAAAATACCTAAGGGAAATAAAAGAAAAAATAGGTATAACGCAGTCTTTGGTTGAAGGTCCCCTCTAACAAGAGGCCTGTCTTTTCGTTTATTTTTTTTATCAATTTCAACATCATAGTAATCATTAAGTGCAAACGTACTTGCCTCTAGAAACAACGCGGTAAAAAATGTAAGAATTAACTGTTTCCATGGAAATGTGTCAAATGATAAAGCATCATTACTTTGTAATGTAATAATTAACCCTATTAAAATTGCAAGTGCCAGCATAAACCCATGTTCAAGTCGCATAAGTTCCCAGATTGCTGTCAGTTTTTTCATTTTAAAAGTGCAATGCTTGTCCCAATTTTTTAACGTTTTGAAAAAAACCATATGGTAATTTTAAGAAAAAGTTAATATTAACAATAAAGATGCTTAACATCATAATTAGTAAGTGAGGTAATCCAAATGGAATATAATGTTAGTGGAGATAATTTGCAGCTTGTCACCTTGCAGATTCAACCTGGCGAGAAAGTCTTTGCAGAAGCCGGATCAATGGTCTACATGAGCGGGAACGTTAACATGGAAGCAAAAATGAGAGGTGGGCTTCTCAAAGGTATTGGTCGTAAATTCATGGGTGAAACCATATTTCTAACTGAGTTTACAAGTGCGGGTGGCCAAGGAATGGTTTCTTTTGGTGGAACTGCTCCTGGAACAATCAAGGATTTAGATATTAAATCAGGTAATCATTGGATGGTTCAGAAAGATGCATTTCTTGTCGCAGAAGATGAAGTTGAAATGAGCGTAGGTTTTCAGAAAAAGTTAGGATCTATCTTTTTTGGTGGAGAGGGTTTTATTTTACAGAAACTTGCAGGTGAAGGAAAAGTATTTATTCATGCATGCGGAGATTTTGTTGAATTTACTCTTGAGCCAGATCAGGTCTTAAAAGTTGATACGGGTAGTGTTGTTGGTTGGGAGGATACTGTACAGTTTGATATTGAACGTGTGAAAGGGATTAAAACCATGTTCTTTGGTGGTGAGGGGATCTTTCTTACAACATTGAAAGGACCAGGTAAGGTAATTATTCAATCTATGAATCTATCTAATCTTGCATCTGCTCTGGCACCTTTTATGCCTCGTCAAAATACATCAGGTAGTAGTGGAGGACTTGTTGGAACGCTTATAAGGAGTTAATAGGGCGATGATAAAAGGTCTTCTTGGAGTTTTTGTTGCTGCAATTATATTTGCAGCAGTAATTTTCTTAATATTAAATTTTATTGGTGTAATCGCTATTCTTGTAGGAATATTTGCAGTAGGGTTCATTATTGCAGCAGTTCTCATATTTATCCTCATTTTTGCTTTTGGTTTCATTTTGTTTTTTGCAGCAATATATTATATAATCGAAAAGAAACCAACAGTTACACCTGGCGAATATACGATGGATATACAAAAAGGGAAAAATGAGGAGTAATCCTCTTTTTCATTTTTTTTTTATTTCTTATGAGGATACAGAATTACTTTGATGGATTCCTCTGCACCTGCTGCTAGTGTGAATCCTTTTTGAGCATCAGTTAATAAGAGTTTATGGGTGATCATGTCTGTAACTATAAGTCGTTTTGAGGAAATCATATCGATTGCATCTATGATATCTTTTCCAGCTCCCGCATATGTTGAAACAATTTTGACTTGTTTATTCCACATATCAAACAGATCAAGAGGGATTGTCTCTCCTGGGTTTGTTGGAGCAAAAAGGAGGATTGTTCCACCGGGTTTTACAATTTCAAATGCCTGTTTAGCAGCAGCCATTGCACCTGTTGAAAGTATTACCACATCAACAAGACTTTCATTGTTGTGTTTTTTAATCTGTGTTTTAATATTTTCTTTTGCATTGATTATATGATCTGCACCCATTTTTTTGGCCATACCAAGTCGGAATTCATTGATATCTGTTGCAAAAATCTTACTTGAACCAATTGTGTTTGCTAGTTTCACATTCAGAAGACCCGCCATACCTGAACCAAGAATTGCAACAGTTTGTGCAGGCTTAATTTCTGCAATGCGAAATCCTCGTACCACACATGCAAGAGGTTCAATGAATGTTGCTTCATCGTAACTTATATTATCGGGTAACTTAAAGGTCCCTCTATCTACATTGATTGCGGGGAGTCTGAGATATTCAGAGAAGCCACCTGGATAAAACTTTGTCTTATGAAGCGTATCGCAAAGAGTGTGTTGATTGTTTAAACAAAACCTACAGGTGTTGCAGGGAACATGATGAGTTGCAAATATACGGTCACCAATCGTGAAATTTTCCACATTTTTTCCTTTTTTTACAACTTCACCGGCCATCTCATGTCCAAGAACAAGAGGTGCTTTTTTAATACGATACCATTCCATTACATCGCTGCCACAAATACCACTTGCCATGATCTTTATAAGAAGTTCATCATCTGAAATCTCTGGAATTGTTTGTTCTTGAATTCTCACATCATCATTTTTATAATACATTGCAACATTCATTTTTTCCATAAGCATTACACAACACCTTGTGATAATATGAATTGTTTGATAGTATTTTCCCCTTAAAAAGATTGTTTTAGTGATAATTTAATATGTTTTTTACATTGATCTAAGTCTTTTTATTCTTTCATTGATTGGTGGATGTGTTGACCATATTGAATTGGTTGACTGTCTCTTAAATGGATTTGCAATATAAAGTGGTGCTACTGTTTTTGATCCTTTTGGTTTTCCCTGTGGCATATCATTTTTTATTTTTTCTAATGCCTTTGCAAGGCCCTCAGGGTTTCTAGTAAGATATGCTCCATTTGAATCTGCTAAATATTCTCTTTTTCTGGATATAGCTAGATACGTTAATCTTGAAAAAATAGGTGCTAATATTATAAGTACTATTGCAAGAACCATTATTATTGCATTCCCTTCATTTTTTCTTCCTCTTCCTGCTCCACCCCAGAACATTGAATAGAAAACAATTTCAGATATCAATGAAATAGCTCCAACAACACCAATAGTTACAGTTGCAATGAGTATATCATGGTTTTTGATATGGCTCATTTCATGGGCTAGAACGCCCTCCAACTCATCTATTTTAAGTTTTCTAATGGCACCAGTTGTTGCACAAATCACTGCTTCTTCTGGTTTTTTTCCTGTGGCAAATGCATTAATATTATCGGATTCTTGAACATATACTTTTGGAGTTGGCAGTCCTGCTGCGATTGCCATTTCTTCAACTTTGTACATTAAAAGTTTTTCTTCGCGTACTAGTGAATTAGCAGGTCTTGCTTTAGCAGCAGATAAAACGGTTTTTACTGAAAATGAATAAGTTATTGCAATATAGACCAATGCAACAGGAAGACCGAAAATGATTGATATATAGATATTTCCAAAATATAGATATCCAAATGAGGATATTACTAAAAGAAATAGAAATGCCATGAATCCACAAATAAATACAGTAAGTCGTTTATTGTGTTTTATATGATCTTCAACAAGCATTTGTTTATCCATATTATCAAACCAGATAGTATCTGTTTTTTTAGAATTTCACTTGTGGAACTTCTCTATTTTCAACTGGTATTTGTATCATTTCTTTTGTTGATTTGTTCATTCTTTTTGCAAACCAAATACCAGGGATTGTTTCAACAATATTATTGAAAGAGAGAACTGAATCATTGAAGTGCTGTCTTGCATATGAGATTTTATCTTCTGTATGTGTTAGTTCATCTTGAAGCTGTAAAAAATTCTGATTTGCTTTAAGATCCGGATACGCCTCAGATACTGCAAATAATGACTTTAATGCACCTGTTAACATGTTATCTGCATCGATGTTATCTTGTGGTGTTTTAGCATTCATAAGTGCACTTCGTGCTTTGGTGACATTTTCCAATGTTTCTTTCTCATGTGCCATATATCCCTTTACAGATTCCAGGAGATTGGGGATTAAATCCGCTCTTCTTTTTAGTTGTACATCAATTTGTCCCCATGAATTTTCTATCCGATTTTCAAGCCTAATTATTCTGTTATAATATCCCCAAAAAATCAAGAAGAACATTATTACTACTACAATAATTACTATTCCAATTGTTAATAACAGTGACATAGTCTCTAACCATTCCTTAATTTTATAATACTCTCAAATACACATAAGATTATAAAGTTATTTATTTAGAGAAAATTACAATTAACAATACAAAATTTCACGATGTATATTTTCATAGATAATGATGATTATAAAACTTGATGAAGAACCCAAAAAAATATCTTTTATTCAACACTTGTAGTATCTGATTATTTCTTGTAATTGTTGAAAATCTCATATGCTTCTTTTGGATTATGTTTCTTATGAACGATACTATTCACTGCTTTCATCATACCTACGGGGCTGCTGCTTTGAAAGATGTTTCTCCCCATATCGACACCACATGCTCCTGCTTGTATCGCATCATATGCCATTTGTAATGCATCTTTCTCTGGTTGTTTTTTACCACCTGCAATAACAATAGGTACAGGGCAGGTTTCAACGATTTTTTCAAAACCCGGACAATAATATGTTTTGACAATATGGGCACCAAATTCTGCTGCCATTCTTGATGCTAGGCTTAGATATTTTACATCTTTACCTAGACCCCTTCCAACCGCAGTTACCGCAAGAACCGGGATCCCATAACGTTGACATTCATCGATGTATTCTGTCATACCTAATATTGTATCTCTCTCAAACGGTTGTCCAACAAGAATTGAAAAAGCTACACCAGATACATTCAATCGAATAGCATCTTCAATGTCAACAGCAATTCCTTCATGAAGTAAATTCTCTGTGTTAAGAATACTTGTTCCACCAGATACGCGAAGAACAATGGGTATTTTTGTTTCAGGAGAGATATAATTTCGAAGACCTCCTCTGGTAATCATTAATGTATCTGCATATTTCAAAAGAGGATCAACCATGGTTTTGATGTTTTCAAGACCTGTTGTAGGCCCCATGAAGTATCCATGATCTACTGCAAGCATTACGGTTTTCCCATCACGTGGATTAATAATTTTTGATAATCTGTTTTTCATTCCCCAATCCATAAAAAATTTCGCCTCTGTATATTTTTTTTGATGATGAATGATTAATTCTATATTTAAACTATTTCCACATCTTATGAATAATGTTTTTATGTCATATCTTATTACTTGTCTTAAAAATTGATATGTCGGGAGGCTGTCAAATATGTCGATTATTGAAAATATGAAACCTGAATTAGTATGGAAGCAGTTTGATGAGATTAGAAAGATTCCACGATGCTCAAAACATGAAGAAAAAATCAGAGAATATTTACTTGATTTTGCCGATAAGCATGGTTTTGATGCAAAAACAGATGAAGTAAAAAATGTTGTTATTAAAAAAGATGCGGCAAAAGGCATGGAAAATAAACCAATTGTTGTCCTTCAAAGTCATATGGATATGGTCTGTGAAAAAAATAGTGACGTTGATTTTGATTTCTCCAAAGACCCTATTACACTAAAGGTTGAAGGTGATATTCTCACAGCAGATGGTACCACTCTTGGTGCTGATGATGGTATTGGTATTGCTGCAAGTCTTGCAATTCTTGAAGATACATCATTATCTCTTGGCCCTATTGAAGCATTGTTTACAGTAGACGAAGAAACCGGTCTTACCGGAGCGTTTGCACTAGGATCAGATATGCTTGATGGAAAGATATGAAGCCATTAAAAACGAAATAAAAGACTATGTATCAAAACTTGCAGTTAAAGAAATCTATTTTGTGCCAATAAGTGCGCTGCTAGGAGATAACGTAGTTGATAAATCAGAAAAAATGAGTTGGTATGAAGGGCCAACACTTCTTTACCTTCTTGAAAATATACATGTTGGAAGCGATGAAAACCTTATTGATTGCAGGTTTCCTGTTCAATATGTTATTCGACCAAGAGATGACAACTTCCACGATTATAGAGGATATGCAGGAAAAATATCAAGTGGGATATTTAAACCAGGTGATAAAGTAACCGTTCTCCCTTCAGGTTTCACATCAAAAATTAAGGCAATTGAAGATATTAGAAACACTGGTGTCGATGAGGCATTTCCGCCTATGAGTGTGACGATATCATTAGAAGATGACTTTGATATTAGTCGAGGAGATATGATTGTAAGAGCAAACAATCTTCCTATTGAAAGTCAAGATATTGATCTTATGATCTGCTGGATGAATCAAAAAAAATTGGAATATGGGAAAAAGTATATCCTACGACATACGACAAAAGAGACTAAATGTATCATTACAGAAATACTTTACAAACTTGACATTAACACACTTCATAGAATAGAGAATGTTGAAGAAATAGGTCTTAATGAAATGGGACGTATACGAATACGAACCGCTCAACCATTATTTTTTGATAAATATAAAGACAATCGAGCAACAGGCTGTCTTGTTTTAATCGATGAACATACAAACGAAACAGTTGCAGCAGGAATGATACGAGATCATAAAAAAACAGGGTGATATCTTTTATGAAAAAAGAATTAGAGGAATTAAACGGAAAAGGATTTCTCATCCATCATTGGGATACCGACGGAATATGCAGCGCAAAACTAATAATAGAAAGATTGGATGAAAAAATCACTACAAACATTACACCAACGCTAGGAAATTATTTTTTAACCGATGAAGAATTTAACAAATGTCAAGGATTTGACTTTATCATCATTGTTGACATGTCACTTCCAGAAGAGAATATATTGACACTTGCAAAAAACGCAAAGGTTCTCATTTTTGATCATCACCTTGGAAAAGAGATAAAATCAGTTTTCCATTATAATCCCATAATAAAGGGAGAAAACCCTGATGAATACCCAAGTGCCAGCTGGATTGTAAATGATTATTTACAAAATCCTGTAAACCTTCACAGTATCCTTGGAATAATTGGAGATCATGAACAAAAAATAAAAAACAACAAAGCTTTTTATCAGATTATAGAACAATTTTGTAAAGAACAAGATCTCACTTTTGAAAAACTTCTACAGATGGCATATCTAATCGATTCAAACTATAAACTTGGAGAAAAAGAAAATGTGGAAAAAGCACCTTATTATCTTCTTGATAATCAAACATCAGCTGATATTTTAGAGCATGAACAATGGAATAAAAACATTGAACATCTAAACTCTGAAATTGAAGATATTCTTTCAGAATCAATTGATTTAACACAAGACATTATTATGAAAACAATGAACTCAAAATCAAACATTATATCGACAATAACCCGGAAAATAGCATGGAAACATGATAAAAACACAATTGTCATAAATAATGGATATTTCACGGATGAAAATCAGCTGTATGTACGAACGATAAATGCAGATATGAAACCCATGATTCAAAAAGGAAAACAATATGGGTTTAAATGCGGAGGGAAAAAAGAGGTTCTTGGAGCAATTCTTCCAAAAGAAAAAACAAAAGTTTTTGTTGATGAAATCATTGACTATCTAAACAATCAACAATAAGGACAATATTTAGGATATCTAGTATTATGAAAGAACAAAAAGCAACAAATGTCACATGGCATAAACATAAAGTAGAAAAAAAAGACAGAGAAACACTCCTCAAACAAAAAGGAGCTATACTCTGGTTCACAGGGCTTTCGGGATCTGGAAAATCAACTATTGCTAATGAAGTTGCATATCAACTCCATAAAAACGGAAATTTTTCTTATGTACTAGATGGAGACAATATTAGATATGGACTAAATAAAGACCTAGGATTCAATCCTTCGGATCGTGATGAAAACATTCGAAGAATCAGTGAGGTAGCTCATCTATTATCAGAAGCAGGAATCATTGCAATAACTGCGTTTATATCGCCATATCAAATCTTGCGAAATTTCTGCCGAGACCTTCAAGAAAAAGAAAGATTTTTTGAAACATATTGCAAGGCATCCATTGGTACATGTGAAAAAAGGGATCCAAAAGGACTCTATAAAAAAGCACGAGCGGGGGAAATCAAAGAATTCACAGGAATCGATGCACCCTATGAAAAACCAGAAAACCCTGAAATAATTCTTGACACTGATCGATATACTGTTGAGCAATGTGCAGAACAAGTAATAAAAAAACTTCAAAAACAACACATTATCAAATAAGAAAAAAACTATGTTATTAGACCTTAAAAAAAACTATATCGTCTCTGGAATCGAGAGATCAGGAACCTCGCTCCTTATGCAAATACTCTCAAATGGAGACATACCTGTATCCTCAGATGACAAAAGAAAAGCAGATGAAAACAACCCTAAAGGTTATTTTGAGTTGGAAGGAGGAAAAATCATCAATAAACTCATGGATGAAACATTTCCATTTGAACAATATAAGGGTAGTTTCATAAAAATCACGGCTTACGGATTAAAATTTTTACCAGAAGGAGAACATAGAATTATTTACATAGAAAGAGACATTGAAGAAATCCTTGATTCCATGGAAAAAATGGCACAAATAAACGATGAAAACAG
>Ga0255374_10073_pt1 | contig 12570 bp, 14 predicted proteins | sample ANMaggSeSYBR01H4_FD_182088 | JGI IMG/M metagenome (GOLD analysis project Ga0255374, IMG submission 182088) | Sediment cell enrichment communities from methane seep in Santa Monica Basin, California, United Staets - ANME aggregate JGI... | ecosystem: Environmental > Aquatic > Marine > Cold seeps >... | reverse complement strand
AGAAAATCCAGGATAAAGCATTAGAAAACCGCAATGTGAGAGAGGCTTCTGGTGAAGTAAGGGTTATTATCAGCACAGGCACATGTGGGATTGCAGTTGGTGCCCGCGAAACGCTGAAAACTGTTTCCGATTATATTGAAAAAAACCAGATTAAAGATGTGAGTATTGTTCAAACCGGATGTATCGGTCTTTGCAGTCAAGAACCAATCCTGCAAATTGCAACAGGTGGATCCAAGAAAACATCCTATGGGAAAGTATCCCCCGACATTGCTAAGAAAATTATGAAATCCCACGTAGTTGAAGGCAATATCTTCCAGGACAATGTAATTCAAATAGGAAAAGAATAAAATTAGAATTTGCAAATAAATCAGGGATACTATGTCATATTTACGTTTTCACAAATTAGCTTGTAATGATCCAAAAAGCATTGGCAAAGACTCATTACAAATAAAGGAGGAGGCTGCATGACAACAAAAACGAAAAAGGATCAGGGTTTCATTGATATCGCAAATAAAGCGGTAGATATGTATCACAGCAAGAAGGAGGATTTGATTCCAATCTTGATGCAAGTTAATCAAGAGATTGGGTTTATTCCAAAAGAAGCAATGGAGCAGATCAGCTTACGAATTCATGTCCCCCAGAGCCAACTTTATTCAGTAGCAACTTTTTATCATATGTTCTTCACTAAGCAAACTGGACGGCACGTAATCAAATTTTGCGAGAGTGCGCCCTGCCATGTTGTTGGTGGTCGCGAAGTGTTTGATGCCCTTAAAAATGAGCTGGAACTTGAACCCGGCGAAACTAGCAGCGATGGAAAATGGACTCTTACCACAACCAGTTGTTTGGGCGTTTGTGGTGTCGGCCCAGTGATAATGGTTGATGAGGACATATATGGCAATATAGCTCCGAATCAAATCCCCGATATTTTAGCAAGATACGAGTAAGAGGAGTTGACAATGAAAAATAAGCGCTCCATTATAAAAAGTACCTTTCCAGCAGAACAAAGAATTGTGCTTAAGCGAGCAGGAATCATCGATCCTGATTCCATCGAAGAATATATCGTCCATGATGGTTATTTTGCTTTGGGAAAAGTGCTAACTGAGATGAAACCCGACAAAGTGATTTTTATATTGAAAGAAAGCAACCTTCGCGGCCGCGGGGGAGCTGGTTTCCCAACAGGTACAAAATGGGGTTTTGTGGCTGGCACAAAAGCGGATAAAAAATATGTTATTTGCAACGCAGATGAAAGTGAACCCGGCACCTATAAAGATCGTTTAATACTTGAGGGTGATCCTCACAGCATTATTGAAGCAATGGTTATTGCCGGATATGCAGTAGGTGCTGATGAAGGATACATATACGTACGAGGTGAATATAAGCTCGTACAAACCCGCCTATTAAACGCAATCAAGCAAGCGAAAGAAATGGGATTTCTCGGTGAAAATATTTTCAACTCCGGGTACAAATTTGACCTACATATCCATGCAGGAGCCGGTGCGTACATCTGCGGCGAAGAAACAGCACTTATTGAATCGATTGAGGGTAAAAGAGGTGAACCTCGCCCCCGTCCTCCATATCCGACCACCAATGGGTTGTGGGATAAACCAACTTTAGTAAATAATGTAGAAACATTAGCTAATGTTGCCCCGATCATAAGAAATGGTGCGGAATGGTTTAAATCATTCGGAACACCTTCCAGTGCAGGGACCAAAGTTTTTAACATCATGGGAAATGTCAACTCAACCGGGTCGATTGAAGTACCAATGGGGATTACGCTGCGTGATGTAATTTCGATCTATGCAAAAGGATTGAAAGACGGCGCGGTGCTCAAATTAGCACAAACTGGTGGCTCAAGTGGTTCAATCATTCCAGCTGACCTACAGGATGTACCCATGGATTACAACTCATTCGCGAACGCAGGTGTTTCAATGGGCTCCGGGGCGCTTCTTATTTGTAGTGAAAAAACTTGTGTTGTTGACCTTGCAAAAGTACTGCTCAATTTTTTCCGTTTTGAAAGCTGCGGAAAATGTAACCCATGCAGAATTGGCAATCAGCGCGCATATCAAATATTATTAAGAATTTCAGAAGGACTTGGTTCCATGAAAGACCTCGATGACCTTCAAGATATCAGCAAATGGTTATATGAAATGTCTAATTGTGGCCTCGGACAAACAGCTGGTTCCCCCTTGAAAGATATCTTGAACCACTTCCGTGCTGAAGTAGAAGCACATATTGTTAAAAAAGAATGTTCTGCCGGAGTTTGCTCGATGAGCGGAATATCTCCAACATCGAATTAATTGGGAGAAGAGTGAAAATGGTAAAAATTACAATTAATGGAAAAACAACCGAAGTAGAAAGAGGAACAACTATCCTCAATGCTGCCCGAGATCTCGGCATTGAAATCCCCACACTTTGCGATCATCCTGAACTTACCCCGTATGGCGGCTGCCGAATGTGTCTGGTTGAAGTCGAAGGCATAAAAACACTTCAACCGTCCTGCACTTTGCCAGCTGGTAATGATATGGTCATACACACAGACACACAAAAAGTACACGATGCACGTAAATTTATTCTTTCAATGATCTTTAGCGAACGCAACCATTTCTGCCCAAGTTGCCAGGTAAGCGGAGGGGATTGTGAATTGCAAAATTCCGCATACGACGAGGGAATGACGCACTGGCCAATCATGCCTAACTGGCAGCCTTATCCGGTTGACGCATCTCATCCATTCATAATTCTTGAACATAATCGCTGCATCCTATGCCGCCAATGTGTACGTGCCTGCGGTGAGCTAGTAGGTAATTTCACGCTTGCCTTTGAAGAACGTGGTGCTGACAGCAACCTTATTGCTGATCTTGGATTACCGCTGGGAGAAAGTTCCTGTATTAGTTGCGGTACTTGTGTACAAGTATGCCCCACCGGCTCATTGATAGATCGATGGAGTGCCTTCCAGGGTAAGGAAACTGAATTAGATAAAACTAAAACAATTTGTCTTGGTTGCAGCATTGGCTGTGGGATCGATATACTGACTCGCGACAACCGCCTGGTTCGGATTGAAGGTGATTGGGACGCCGAGATAAACGGCGGAGTCATTTGCGAGGTCGGTCGATTCCACCCCATGATTGAGGAACGAGAAAGATTATTAACACCGATGGTTAGTGTTAATGGAAAACTAAAAGCTGCCACCTGGGATGACGCAATTTCTGCCGCTGCTCAAAAGATCACAAACAGCAAAGGAAAGCTTTCCGGAGTAGCGTCAACACGATTATCTATGGAAGCGCTAAATAAGTTTAAAGAAGTTTGTGATGCGTTTGATGCTGAATCAATATCAACAACCGAAGATCATTCCGCAATATCGGCAGTATTCGATTTAGCACAATCTTCGGGTACAGCATTTGAATCTAAGATTGATGAAATTAAAAATGCAGATTGCTACCTTATGATTGGTGAAGATACGACCAAAGATCACCAAGTATTAAGCTTTTTCGCGAAACGGCAAATTCCTGTAGGCGCGAAATTAATCCAAATTTCCGATAATTCAACAGGTTTCGATCATTTTGCAAACGAATCACTAACTATTGATAAAAATTCTCAATCTAAATTTATCGAGGCTATTGAAAATCTTGTGGCTGAAAAATCATCTGACATTGATAAAATTGCAAAATCATTCAAACTTGATCTCTCATCTCTTGAAAATGTTGTAGAAATGATGTCTTCTGCTAAAAAAGTCGCTATCATTTTTGGCAGCCGCACCAATTACGATAACGCAGCAGCAGTCTTAGATTCAATCATCTCTTTGAAAAATCAGCTTAATGGGAAATTAGTCACAACCAAAGGCAACATTAACAGCTTAGGCGCGTCCACAATTGGAATAAACTACACCGAAAATGTTGTCGGTTCAGAATTGACTATAGTGGCACTAGGCGATGAGAAATTATCACAGAATTTTTCAAAGAAATTTGATAAAACACCTTTCTCGATCATCTTCAGCAGTTATATCTCTCCCCTAACAGCTGACGCAGACATTGTATTCCCTGTACAAAATTGGCTCGAACAAGGCGGGCATTTCATTAATGCGGATGGTCACATCTTCGAAGCAAAAGCGGCTCTAGAAGCACCGGAGGCGGTTTTTTCCAGTGAAGAATCTTTATCGAAACTCGCAGACGCCTTGGAAGTTAAGAAACAGAAAAGCTGGAGGGAACTTGTAAAAGAAACTCCAGCACCAGTAACAATCAGCTAATCATATAGGAGTAATTAATGGCAAAACCTACCGTAGCAAGTAACTGGCTGGCCGGATGCGCTGGCTGCCATATGTCTCTACTTGATATAGACGAACGAATTGTAAAACTCGTTGAACTTGTTGATCTTCGAGCTACTCCGATCACAGACTTTAAAGTACCAGATGAAAAAGGGGTGACCGTAGGAATATTAGAAGGCGGAATTAATAATTCGCACAACGAACATGTGGCAAAGCAAATGCGCGCCCGCAGTAAGATCCTCGTTGCGCTTGGCGACTGTGCGGTCTTTGGCGGTATCCCAGCAATGCGCAATTTTTTCACGTTGGAAGAGTCCTTAAAACGAGCCTACGTCGATACACCAAGCACAGATGAAAGCGGGAAGATACCTTCATCTCCAGAATTAGCAAAACCTACGCTTGTACGCGCGGTTCATGAAGTTGTAAAAGTAGATGTATTCGTGCCGGGCTGCCCACCAGACGCAGACATCATATTCTATGTACTCGCAGAATTAGCGCAGGGAAGAATGCCCAAATTAGAAAATAATAATTTAATGTGGAATTAATATAGAGGTAAATTTATGGCTACACAAAAAATCACGATCGAGCCAGTAACGAGAATTGAAGGACACGCAAAAGTAACGATTCATTTGACCGAAAAAGGCACGGTTGAACACGCGTATTTCCATGTCAATGAATTCAGAGGGTTTGAAAAATTCTGCGAAGGTAGGATGATATTCGAAATGCCCTCTATTACACCAAGAATCTGCGGCATTTGCCCGGTAAGCCATCACCTTGCAGCAGCAAAAACGGGTGACATCGTTATGGGTTCTCCTCCCCCAAGAACAGCTATTCTCCTGCGCGAGCTCATGCATATGGGTCAGGTTATTCAAAGCCACGGCATGCATTTCTTTGAATTAGCAGGCCCGGATCTGATCCTCGGCTTTGATGCGGACCCAGCGATCAGGAATGTGGTTGGATTAATCCAGGTAAACCCGGAATTGGCATTAAAAGCTGTTGCGCTTCGTAAATTTGGGCAGGAGATCATCAGTACAGTAGGTGACCGCCGCATACACCCCACTTTTGCGATCCCCGGCGGAGTTAATAAAGCCCTTAAAAAAGAGGATCGCGAATCAATATTAAAAGATATTGATGAAATGATCGCAATCACTCAGACTGGGCTGACTATCTTTAAAGGCTGGGCTGAAAATAACAAAGAAGATATTGACAAATTCGCTGTGTTCTCTACCGGTTATATGGGCCTTGTGACACCAGAAAATAGTCTGGAGCTTTATCAGGGCAATATCCGAATGGTTGATAAAAATGGTGAGGAATTAGAAAAATTCGACTCCAACGATTATCTCGATCATATTGCTGAGCATGTTGAAGATTGGTCTTACCTTAAATTCCCGTACTATAAAAAGATGGGGTATCCTGATGGTGTTTACCGCGTTGGCCCACTTGGCAGATTGAACACTATCACGAAAATCGACACGCCGCTTGCTAACGAAGAATTCAAAACTTACAGGGCAATGAATGACGGAAACCCAATTGAGAATACACTTCATTACCACTATGCTCGCTTGATAGAGATCCTGTTCTCGATCGAAAGAGTAAAAGTACTACTTGATGATCCAGACATCCTCGGCAAAGATATTCTTAACACCAAACAAGATTTCAAAGGTGAAGGCGTTGGTGTAATTGAAGCGCCCCGTGGAACACTACTCCACCATTACAAAGTCAAAGAAAATGGGCAGATTGAAGCAGTCAATCTTATTGTCTCAACCGGTCACAATAACTGGGCTATGAGTGAGGCTGTTGATAGTGTTGCAAAAACCTATATCACAGGACCAGAAATTAGAGAAGGACTCTTAAACCGGGTAGAAGCTGCTATTCGCGCGCATGACCCCTGCTTATCCTGCTCAACACATGCGGTTGGACAAATGCCAATGATCGTTGATTTATTTGATCACAATGGTAAATTAATTCAAGAAGTAAAACGTGATTTCTGAAAGATCGTCACAATAACATAATAGGTACCGTCAACTATTGGCGGTATCTTTCATGTGAAATTGTTGAATTATTGGAATTTATGAAAAACAATTTATTCATAGGGTATGGAAATCCAGATCGGGGTGATGATGGGGCAGCATATCACCTATTCATAGCTTTGTTAAATGATTCAGGCAAGAAAGACGCAGATCTTTTCTCTTCAGATACCATTTCACTTGATGAAAACACAGATATTATGTTTAATTTCCAACTACTGCCAGAATTTTCGGAAAGGATCGCCCAATACCAAAAAGTTCTTTTTATCGATTCACATACTGGGGTAATAAAAAAGGACATTAGCTTCCAATCTATCAATCCTAACTATCAACATTCACCATTTACCCATCATTTCTCTCCGTCCTCATGTCTGGCAGTTGCTCAATCATTGACTGGCAAGCATCCTAAAGCGTGGCTTCTGTCAATCCGCGGTTTTCAGTTCGGATTTAGTCGTGATTTGTCAAAGCAGACCAGAGAGTTTATTAATCAGGCACTTGATATTATTCGAGGTGAATTCTTTGAATAATTATTATTTTTATAATATATTTATCTTAATAGTATAATATCTTCCATGCATGAATTGGCTATTACAGAATCACTATTAAATATCGCAAGTGATTACGCTATTAAGAATAATGCTCAAAGAGTGATTTCCTTGAACATAATCACAGGAAAATTATCAAACATCATTGGTGACAGCGTTCAATTCTATTGGGATATTATCAGTGAAAATACTATCTGTGAAAAATCTATCCTTATTTTCAATAAAATCCCCGCTAAATTTATCTGTCAAGCATGTGATAACGAATTCGAAATAAATAGCGAATTGATCCCCTGCCCAATATGCAGTAGTATGAATCTAAGAATAATTCAGGGAGATGAATTCTTATTAAATAGCATTGAAATTGAAAAAGATCTTGGAGATAGCAATGAGTAAAACAACTGTTCCTATCGTAAAAAAGATCATGAGTGCAAATGATCAAATTGCGGAAGAAAATCAGGAACTCCTAAGCAAGAATAAAATCCTCACAGTCAATGTGATGGCTTCCCCTGGTGCTGGAAAAACAAGTTTAATCCTAAGGACAATCGAAAACATTTCCACCCAATATAAAATAGCCGTCATCGAAGGGGATACTGCTCCTGTAACCATCGACTCGGATAAGATAAGCAGCCTGAATATTCCCGTAGTGCAAATTAATACTGGCGGGGAATGCCATCTCGATGCATTGATGGTTAGAAATGGCATTGAGCAGTTAGATCTCTCTAACACCGATCTTTTGATCATTGAAAATGTCGGAAACCTGGTATGTCCTGCCGCATTTTGGCTTGGAGAGCATTTTAGCGTGGTAATCGCGAGTATTCCAGAGGGTGATGATAAACCATATAAATACCCCAATATTTATCGCGGGATTCAGTCCCTGATTCTAAATAAAACAGACTTATTACCTTACGTCGATTTCAATATTGATTATTTCAAAAAGGGTATTGAAGCATTAAATCCCGGAGCAGCTTTCTTTTCGCTTTCTTGTAAAACAGGTGATGGTTTTAACAAGTGGACAAATTGGTTGAAAACAAAAATTCAAGAGATAAAATAATTTTCTTTAATAATGATCAGTAAAATTATCCGCATTAGAGGAACAGTTCAAGGGGTTGGCTTTCGCCCTTTTGTATTCTCAACAGCAAAGAAATACAATATTACCGGTTGGGTACGCAACTCATCAGCAGGAGTTGAAATACTTGCAAATGGAACACCCCAAAAAATAAAAGGTTTTATTACTGAAGTAAAAACCAATCCTCCTCCATTGGCAAAGATCGATACTTTTGTTGAATCAGAAAATTATTCTAATGATTATAAGGATTTTAAGATCCTACAAAGCCAAATAATCCCTGGTGAATTTATTCCCATTTCACCAGATGTAGCTATCTGTAGTGAGTGCCAGAAAGAGTTGTTTGATCCTGCGAATAACCGTTATAGATACCCTTTTATCAACTGCACAAATTGCGGTCCGCGATTAACAATAATCAAGGGAATCCCATATGACCGCCCAAACACCACAATGGCGGAATTTACGTTGTGTGATAGGTGTCAAGCGGAATATGACAATCCACTAAATCGCCGTTTTCATGCGCAGCCAGTAGCTTGTCCTGATTGTGGCCCTCAAGTTTGGTTTGAAAGTTTAACAACAGGACTTGAAAAAAAGAGAAGAAGGAATTCATAGAGCCCGGCAATTTTTAAAAGATGGGAAAATCATCGCAATCAAAGGGTTAGGAGGATTCCATCTTGCATGTGACGCTCTCAACCAGGAAGCTATTTCAAAGTTGCGCCGCCGTAAAAAAAGGTCTGATAAACCATTCGCTACCATGGTATTTGACATTAAAACTGTTAAGAAATATTGTCTAATAAATAATGCGGAAGAAACAATAATTGGATCCTATGAACACCCTGTTGTGATCCTCCCAACGAAAAAAGGCATGCATGTTCCCAAGCAAGTAGCTCCCAAAATGAGAACCCTTGGTGTAATGTTAGCTTACACGCCCCTACACTTACTTTTACTTGAGCCAGAAAATGATTACCCAGATCTTTTTGTGATGACTAGCGGAAATATTTCCAACGAACCAATTGCCTACACGAATGAATCAGCAAAAGAGGTATTAAGCTCTGTTGCTGATGGTTTTCTTTTCCATGACAGAAAAATTAATACCCGTGTTGACGACTCAGTCCTCACAGAATATAAGGGGCAAAAATATTTTTATCGCAGATCTCGTGGATACGCACCAAGCGCAATCACACTACCCAAAACTTCTCTTGAAATTTTAAGTGTTGGTGGTGAATTAAAAAATACCTTCTGCTTAACAAAAGAAAAATATGCGTTTATAAGTCACCACATTGGCGATTTAAAAAACATGGAAACATACCAGGCATTTACAGAAGGAATTGCCAATTATCAACACATGTTTAACACAAAACCACAATTCATTGCCTGTGATTTACATCCAGAATATCTATCAACAAAATATGCTTATTACTATTCCAAGACAAACAATATTCCTCTTCTCAAGGTTCAGCATCATCATGCCCACTTAGCTGCCTGCCTGGCAGATAATAATTGGGACTCGAATGAAAATGTCATTGGGGTTTGCCTAGATGGCACAGGTTACGGCATGGATGGACAAATTTGGGGAGGGGAAATATTAATTGGCGGTTACCAAACATTCAAAAGAAAATATCATTTAGAATACATGCCTTTACCAGGGGGAAATATTGCTATCCTTCATCCTAACCGTATCGCAGCTGCATATTTATGGAAACTGGGTTTTTCATGGGATGATCATATACCTGCTATTCAGTCATTGACATCTGAAGAAAAAAACGTGATGAAACGCCAACTTGAATTACATATTAACACTCCCAATACATCAAGCATGGGGCGTTTATTTGATGTAGTTGCAAGTTTGATTGGTCTCCGCCATACAATTAATTATGAAGCACAGGCGGCAATTGAACTAGAGCAAATCACTGAATCATCTATTACTGACGCGTATGTATTTGAGATTTCTGAAAACACAATCAATTTAAACAACGTCGTCAGCAATATTTTATCTGACATTAATCATGAAATCCACAGTCCTGTTATTGCCACAAAATTCCATAATTCTATCGCTAATTTAATTTTAGTTCTGTGCAAACAAATTAAAAAAGAATACAACCTGCATCACGTTGCACTTTCAGGTGGTGTCTGGCAAAATCAATACTTACTACGCAAGACCTGTCAAATTCTGGATGAGGATGGATTTTCGGTGCTCATCCATCACAATATTCCGCCAAACGATGGTGGGATTTCATTGGGGCAGGCAGTGATTGCAAATAAACATTTTAAGTAAAATAGAGGTTACTATGTGCTTAGGAATTCCGGGTAAGATCAAAAAAATTTATGAGATCAATAATATTAAAATGGCAAAGATTGATTACAGTGGAGTTGAAGTTGAAGTATGCTTGGAAGCCACTCCTGAGGCTAATGTGGATGAATATGTGATCGTTCACGCAGGTTTTACAATCAGTCGCTTAAGTGAAGGTGAAGCAAATGAAACGCTCGATATACTTCGTGAAATTGATAAAATCAACCAACAAGAGCACAATCAATAGGTTTAATTTCAGAACATGACCATTAATGACAAATACAGAAACCGCGAATTAGTCCAGAGAACTATTCAAGAAATAAAAGATACAGTCACTCAAAAATGGTATATCATGGAAATTTGTGGTGGTCAAACCCATGCGTTTATGCAATATGGGTTGAACGATCTACTACCCGAAGAAATAGAACTCATTCACGGACCTGGATGTCCAGTCTGTGTCACATCTTTAGAACTTTTGGATAAAGCGATTGCTATTGCTTCCCACAAAGATGTTATTTTCACTTCCTACGGTGACATGCTCAGGGTGCCAGGATCTGAAAAAGACCTTTTTTCTGTACGAGCATCCGGGGGCGATGTGCGTGTTGTTTACTCCCCTATCGAAGCCCTGAAGATTGCCCGGGATAACCCTGAAAAGCAGGTTGTATTTTTTGGAATAGGATTTGAGACAACCGCACCAGCCAACGCTACCAGCGTGATCAAGGCAAGCGAACAGGGTCTTGATAATTATTCTATGCTTGTATCCCACGTACTAGTCCCCCCTGCCATGCATGCAATCCTAAGTTCCCCTATGAATAAGGTTCAAGGATTTTTAGCGGCCGGGCATGTCTGTGCTGTTATGGGATATAAAGAGTATGAACCAATATCAAAAAAGTATGAAGTGCCAATCACAGTTACTGGGTTTGAACCCTTGGATCTTCTGCTTGGAATTCTCCAAACCGTTCGTATGTTAGAAAATGGCCAGTTCCAGGTAAAAAATGCCTATCCCCGTGCAGTTAAGTATGAAGGGAATATCCAGGCACAAGCGATCATCTCAAAAGCATTTTCTGAATGTGATCGCCAGTGGAGAGGAATTGGCATGATCCCGATGAGTGGTTGGAAACTACGGTCAGAATTTCAGGCCTTCGATGCAGAAATTCGGTTCAATGTTGATCATATCCAAACAAAAGAATCGGAAATTTGTATTTCTGGCTTGGTATTACAGGGACAAAAAAAACCTTTTGAATGTCCAGCATTTCGAACAATTTGCACACCACAGAATCCTCTCGGAGCAACAATGGTTTCTTCTGAAGGAGCCTGCGCAGCTTATTACCGTTATGGAAAATATTTAAATGGATGATCAAAATAAAATTTTCGAGTATTTTACCTGCCCAATTCCACTTGCAAAGAGTAAGGAAGTCTCTATTGGTCATGGGAGTGGGGGTAGTTTAACAAAATCTTTGATAGATTCTGTTTTCTTAAAATATTTTTCAAATCCAATCCTGGATCAAGGGAATGATTTTGCAGATATTACTCCCGAAGAGTCATTAAACAATTTCAGAATCGTCACCTCGACTGACGCACATGTTGTGAGCCCGATCTTTTTCCCGGGTGGAGATATTGGTCGGTTGGCTATTGCTGGTACCGTAAATGACATCAGCATGTCAGGTGGTATCCCTAAATTTCTAACTGCTTCCTTTATTATTGAAGAAGGATTCCCCATCGATAAATTAAAAAAGATTGCAGAATCCATGAAAACATGCGCGGAGGAAGCACAAGTTGTTATCGTAGCAGGCGACACAAAAGTTGTCCAGCAGGGAAAAGCCGACCGCATATTTATATCAACTGCCGGTGTTGGTTTTGTTCCCGAGTGAATTAGAATAAATGGTGCTTCTGCTCGCCCTGGCGATTCGGTGATAATCTCAGGAACAATTGGTGATCATGGGATCGCTGTCCTTGCTGCTCGAAACGAACTGGGTTTTTCAACAACTATTACTTCAGATGTTGCTCCACTAAATCACTTGATACAAACAGCAATTGAAGCCGCCCCGAATATTCATGTCCTCCGTGATCCTACGCGCGGTGGAGTAGCAACAACATTAAACGAGATTGCCCTGCAAAGCAATGTGACAATCATATTAGATGAAGCTCAACTTCCGATTCACAAACAAGTACAAGGGGCATGTGATATTCTTGGCTTTGATCCACTTTATGTTGCTAATGAAGGAAAAGTGATCCTCATCGTTCCACAACAAGAAGAAAAGGCATTGTTAAATGCCCTGCGGCAGCATCCTCTTGGAAAAGACGCGATTAAAATTGGACAGGTTGAAAAGTCCATAAATAATCCTTTCGTCCTGATGACTACAATTATTGGCGGCACAAGAATTGTTGAT
>Ga0255374_10071_pt1 | contig 12957 bp, 14 predicted proteins | sample ANMaggSeSYBR01H4_FD_182088 | JGI IMG/M metagenome (GOLD analysis project Ga0255374, IMG submission 182088) | Sediment cell enrichment communities from methane seep in Santa Monica Basin, California, United Staets - ANME aggregate JGI... | ecosystem: Environmental > Aquatic > Marine > Cold seeps >... | reverse complement strand
TCCCGGATGACATGGAACTTGCACCAGGGGAGAAGTTCACCAAAACCTGGCGCTTGCAGAATGCTGGTTCCTGCTCCTGGACGATTGGATATATGCTTTATTTTGAGAGCGGGGATTCCATGGGCGCGCCTGCCTCTCTGGAGCTCACTTCGGAAACAATCCAGCCAGGGGATACCGTAGATGTCTCGGTTGATATGATCGCCCCACAAGAACCTGGCGCATATCAGGGAAACTGGAAAATCCGCAATGTAAAGGGGGATGGATTTGGAGTGGGCCCTTATTCTAAGGCGTTTTGGGTAAAAATCAATGTTGTGGAAGAGTCGGAATGATAGTTGATTTGTATTATCCAGGCCAATGAAGCCATCTGGGGTAGTGGATTCGTTATTAATTCAGAGAAAAACTTCGCTGTAGGGGATTCTTTCTCGATTTGCCGTTGAAATTTGCCCAAAATTAGGTAGAATCGTCATCTTTGAGAAAATAAGGTAGAATCAAATTATTCAGAAACGGCTCTACGTCGATCTGAGTTCAAGCAGCAGAGAATATCCCTGGTGGTAAAATTAGGGCTTATTCGGGAAGGTAAAATTTGTATGAATGATAAAGAATCAACCAAAGAGATAATAAACTCTTACCGGAAACGGAAAAGTCAGTCCTGGCAAAACATATTACTGTTTGTCGGCACCGGGCTTTTAATTGTTCTAGGCGCCGCATTATTAATTTTTTGGCTGACCGGAACTCAACTGGATATCGGGACGATCTTTGCCTCCAAAACACCAACGCCGACGATCACTTATACGCCCAGCCCGGTTCCACCGACAGCGACTATCACATTAACGCCAACTGAATCGCTTCCCACAGAGACCCCAGCACCCAGCCCGACACCGACTCGTTCTGGCGCAGTGATATACATTGCGGAAGAAAACGACACTTTTTTTTCTATCTCAGAGTATTTTGATATAGATATTTTCACCTTGCTGGTATATAACGCAGGGGAGGACCGGCTGGACCTTGACCTTTCAAACCCGGTTTTATTTGTGGGCGACGAAGTTCTTGTCCCTGCGCCCGGCGCTACTGTGCCGACGCCAACATCTATCCCATACGACGTGCTGCCCGGTTTCCGTGTGGAATATATGGTCCGACCCGGTGATTCCGTTGGCTCGATCGCTTTCGCTCTCCGGAGCACAGTTGAGGATATTCTGACATATAACGAAGATCTGGAAGATCCCAATGCGATCTATCCAGGGCAGATTCTCATTGTCCGGGTCAATCTGGTAACGCCGGTGCCTACCGATGAAGCGGAGGCTACGCTAGAGCATACTCCTGGTTCCGTTTTTACTCTAACGCCTTCGCCGTAATCTTGAACAGTTCGATTAAATTAAGCCGGACTTAAATGTCCGGCTTTTTCATTTATTGACAGGTTAAGTTATCCCAGCCACCCTTCGATACGAGCTCATTTCATTCGCTCTACTCAGGATGCCTGAATAGACTTCTTGAAAATTCACCTCATGAGCAATCGTAGGGGCGACTCGATGAGTCGCCCTTATGATACAAAGGTCTTGTCTGAAAGATTCAAAAATTATCAAAAGATCTTCTACTTGCCGTATTTTTGGTACGACTCCTACGTATTTATCCCAACCCCTTCAAAGATAGGCGAATTAAATCGCAACTAGAGTCCTTCGTCACTTCCTCTGGTCGCAGGACGAGCGTCGACGAAAGTCGACGTTGAAATTTCATTGAAACCTTGGAAATAAACTAACCAATATGCGTCCCTGGAGAGTGACGCCCAGCGCCATCTCTTTCTACGACTTTCACCCTTTGGGTAAAAGGCAGTCGGAACTCCACAGAACGATGCATGATAGCTCCTTTATTTAGTAATTTACTTCGGCGCGGATAGTAGAGAGAATAATAAAGACTGGCTTATGGCCCAACCCTTTTCCCATTAATAACAGGATCGGTTCTTGACAGGAGGAATAGTGGGTGAGTATAATACCTCTATACTGATAATGATAATTATTATCAATAAGGAGGGGTTTATGGAACCATCTGCAAAAGATCATATCCTCAGTTCATGGCAGGATACACTGCACAGCCACGGATTTCGCGTGACCCGCCCCCGCCAACAGGTGATGGAGATCATAACATCGAGCACGACAGCCCTCACCCCGCAGGAGATATATCACAAATCTCTTGAAGGAGAAAGATTCCCAGGGATTGCCAGCGTTTACCGCACCTTGGAGTTGCTGGATAAGTTGGGTTTAATCCAGCAAATTCACCAACCAGGAGGATGTCACGGCATTTGGCCAACTGTTGAAGGACATAATCATTGTTTGATTTGTAGAAACTGCGGGCAAATGAAAATCATTGAGGGCAACGAGGACATCACAGGATATATAGCCAGAATAGAAAATCAGACCGGCTACCGGGTGGATGACCACTGGCTGCAGTTCTTTGGGACCTGCAGCGGGTGTCTGGATTAATATTGGACAGGGATATGATTGTGAAAAACAACAAGAGTTTTAATTTACTAATATTTACCCTGGCGGCATTAAGTGTGTTTTTAATCGGCTGCTCCGTACAGGCGACAACGGCACCACCGGCAGCGAGCGATAAGCTCAAGGTAGTGGGAACTACCTCTTTTGTAGGGGATGTGGTGGGAGTTATTGCAGGGCAGGAGGTTGAACTGATAGTGCTGTTAGAACCTGGTCAAAACCCGCATGCATATCAAACCGCCCCCCAGGATATGGTACATGTGTCCGAGGCTGATTTGATCTTTGTAAATGGATTGGGTCTCGAGGAATTCCTGGACGATTTGATCGCTGGAACAGGGAACGCAGGTGCGGTGATTATTGTCTCCGAAGGGATTTCTCCCCCGCAGAAAGCAGAGCAGGATTATGGCGATGAGAATCAAGAGGGAGATGAAAGCCACCATGGCAGCGATCAGGACCCGCACGTTTGGTTTGACCCTAACAACATCATGATTTGGACGGAGAATATTGCATTCGCCCTGGCAGAAAAAGATCCCGAGAATGCTGATACTTATCATGAAAATGCAGTAGCCTACCGGGAAGAGTTGAAAGAATTGGATGGCTGGATCCGGGATCAAGTGGCGCTGATACCTCCGGAGAATCGGGAATTGGTGACAGACCACACGGTTTTTAGTTATTTCGTTGAGGAGTATGGATTTACACAGATTGGGGCAGTTGTTCCAGCGCAAACGACTGAAGCAGAAACCTCGGGGCAGCAGTTGGCTTACCTGATTGATATTATCCGGGAAGAAGATGTGAAAGCTATTTTTATTGGGGTAGATTTTGATCCTACGCTCTCCCAGATTGTAGCGGAGGACACTGGAGTGGACCTGGTACCGCTCTATTTTGGTTCACTTTCAACTGGTGCGCCTGCCGGCACCTACCTGACTTTCATGCGCCACAATGTTAATACTATAGTAAATGCCCTGCAGTAGCAAGCTTGCCATTGAGGTCAGGTAAGTCCGATGAATATTAAGGAGTCCAATAGGTATGAAAAACCTGATTAAAACCTTCCGAAAGAAATCTTTTTCGCGCCGGTATGCGCCGCATCAATTGGATGCTCCGTTGCTCGCGTTGGAAAATGTTTCCGTTCGTTATGGAACCGGGACAGTGCTGGAAAATATCTCGTTTGATCTCTCCCCCGGGGACGGGATTGCTGTTGTTGGTCCCAATGGTGCCGGTAAGACCACGCTATTCCAGGTTATTGCTGGAATTATTGATCCGTTCGAGGGAGTTGTGCAAGTATCCGGACATGAGCCAGGAGGTCATACCTGCATTGCCTATGTGCCGCAACGCAGCCAGGTGGACTGGACTTTCCCGGCTACCGTTGCGGATGTGGTTATGATGGGCAGGATTAACAAAATGGGTCCATTCCTCTGGCCCCAGGCGGATGACTGGGAAATAGTCCGCCGTTCGTTGAAATTTGTGGACTTGATCGATTACTCCCAACGGCAGATTAGTGAACTTTCCGGAGGGGAGCAGCAGCGTATGTTCATCGCCCGCGCCCTGGCCCAGGAGGCGGAGTTGATGCTGCTGGATGAACCCTTAAATGGGCTTGATGTGCCTGCCCAGGAGAGCATTCTTTCCATCTTGGATTCTCTGCAGAAACGGGAAGTAACATTTATGATCTCTATGCATGATCTCCGCCTTGCTGCTGGACAATTTAATCAGGTGATGCTGCTGAATAAGGAATTGCTTGGGTTGGGATCCCCGGAGGAGGTATTCACCAGGGAGCTGTTGATAAAAGCGTATCAAGGACACCTGCATTTTGTGGAAGGGGAATTTGACACCCTGGCTGTGGGAGATGAGTGTTGTGAAGGAGACCATCATGAACCTGCTTGAACTAATCCTTAACCCGCTTCAGTACTCTTTTATGGTTCGGGGAATGTCCGCTGCTGTGCTGACCGGCATCGTTTGCGCAGTTGTAGGTGTATACGTGGTGATTCGGGGAATGGCTTTTTTTGGTGATGCCCTTGCCCATTCAATTTTGCCTGGAGTCGCAGTAGGATACCTGATTACTGGCGGAGCCCAGGAGCCGCTCTTCTGGTGGGGAACCGGGACGGCGGTGATTGTTTCTCTGGCAATTGGCGCGGTTAGCCGGGGAGCAAAAATCAAAGAAGATACCGCGATAGGAATTATCTTTGCCGGCATGTTTGCTCTTGGCATTGCCATAATTTCCACTGTGAAAAGTTATACAGTGGACCTGACCCATTTTCTATTTGGTGACGTGCTGGGTGTCTCTGGATCCCAGTTGATCACTATTGCTGCCTTCAGCGCGGTGATCCTGTTGTTGATAATTGGATTTTATAAAGAATTCTTGGTCCTGACCTTTGACCCCACCCTGGCAGCCACATTAAGGATTCCCAGCAGGGTTTTTGAATATCTACAACTGGTATTGATTGCGCTGGCTATTTCGGTCTCTTTCCAAGCTGTGGGAGTTGCTTTAATGGTGGCGATGTTAGTGACTCCTGCTGCCTCAGCTTACCTGCTCACCAAGCGGCTGCCGGTGATGATGATCTTGGCCGCGGTGATCGCCTCTGCATCCGGAGTGATCGGTTTGTATCTGTCTTATTATATTAACGTGGCTTCCGGTCCTGCCATTGTGCTGATGGCAACACTGTTTTTTATCCTGGCCTGGACCTATAAAACCCTGAGTGGCAGAATACGGCAGGGAAGAGAGGTTCAGGAGGCCCATTAACCTGCTGGATTTGATTTTGAGAGATTGTCCAGTGCCCTCAGGATTTCTTCTTTGACCCGAGGGTTTTCCTCGCCCAGGAGGGTTTCAGTCAGTAGCTCCTGGATGTTTCCTCCCCCGATTTCACCCAGCGCCCAGGCAGCGTGGCTGCGGATAAGTGGTTCCTGGTCTTCGAGAGCAGTCACCAGGGCTGGCAGGGCTGCCGAGTCCTTGAGGTTTCCGAGCACAACCGCCACATTTCTTAAATATCCCCGACGTTTGGCCCTCTTGATCGGGCTGCCTTTAAAGCGGTTACTGAATTCTTCCTGGGATAGATCCAGATCGGCGACCAGGTTGACATCTAGCAACTCTGTCCTTGGTTGCAGTTCCTCTAAGATGTGTTGAGCCTCAGCGCCTGGTTTATTCCAGGGGCAAACTATCTGGCAGATATCACAGCCATAGATCCAATCTCCCATCAAGGGGCGTAGATCAAGCGGAATCTCTTTTTTATGTTCAATGGTCAAATAAGAAATGCAACGATTAGCATCAAGCGTGTATGGTTCTCTGAGAGCACCAGTGGGGCAGGTATCCAGACATCGTGTGCAGCTGCCGCAAAAACTCTCTGTGATAGGTGGGTCAGTAACCAATTCAATTCCCAGCAGGATCTCTGCCAGAAAGAAGTAGGAGCCGATTTCTTTATTTATTAGAGTGGTGTTTTTTCCAATCCAGCCCAGCCCGGCTCGCATGGCCAGTTCGCGCTCCAGAATAGGACCCGTATCTGTATACCAGCGATTTGGGACTGGGTGGCCAACTTTCTCCTCCAGGAAATCAACCAGGCATTTCAGTTTTTCCGTTAATACCTCATGGTAATCCTGGTTCAAGGCATAGGAAGCAATATTTCCGCCCTTCAGGTTTCCCTTTGGTGCCGGATATGGAGATCCCAAAATCAGGATGGATTTGCATTCTGGGAGGATAGCCCTTGGATCTGAGCGCTTTTCCAGGGATCGTTCAGCAGCGATCCAGTCCATGGAAGCGTGATAACCTTTGGAAAGCCAATCTTGAAATGAATCCAGGCGATCAGGTGGATCAGGCGAAGTCACTCCCACCAGGGGGAAACCCAGCCGGTTGGCTTCCTGTTTAACCTTTCGTGTGAGTTCTTTTTTTTCCCCCATATTAAGGAATCCAGGTTGGCGCGAAGCCGTTGATGATCAGACGCATGTTGTTTGTGCCGTCCTTATTTATCAGCCATATTTCCGGGGGATCGGAAAGTTTAGCCTGGTTGTAACGCACATAAGCCAGCTGATTGCCATCGGGGTGCCAAATAAAGGAAGTATGATTGTAGTCGACTGCAGCGGTCAAGGGGCTGGTTTGCGCTCCCTCAACATCCATGACCCACAATTGCCGCCCGGGAGACCATTTTTCCGGATCGAGGGATTTTCTGCTGTAAGCCAGGAACAATCCCTGGGGAGAAAAACTGGGATTGAGATCTTCTAGAAAATTTCCTTGAGAGAGATCAACTATCGTTTCTTTCGTCAAATCGTACCGCAGCAGATGCCTGGGAGCCAGAGCTTCACTGATAAAAAGAATCTCCGTGCAGACAAAATACCTGCCATCGGCAGACCAGGACCCATCTCCTCCGGTTTCATTTGGTAGCGTTAATTCGCGGGTGGTTATTGGATTCCAGAACACAAAATGCTGTCGGGTATGGTTGTAATAAGAGAGCCAGCTTGAGGGTGACCAGAGGGGATTATCAAGATAGTCTTCCGGAACACCGAGGACAGTATGGGTTTTTTTCTCCAAGTCGTAAATACGGATTCCAGGCTGGATACCCGGCTCATGGGAGATAAATGTATAAGCGAGTAAAGATCCGTCCGGAGAAATCTGGGGAGAACGGCAAAATCCTTCAGAGCATTCAATTATGGTTGTCTTTCTTCCGCTCAAACGATCCAATGAGATGATAAAGCTTCCTCCGCTTTCATTCAGGATGCTGTATAGAAGGCTCAATCCATCAGGGGTAATGGTGTAATCAAGGATCCCGGTTTCCTCTATGGCCAGGGTTTGATTTTCCCCTGTTTCCGGATTTACCAGGTAGAGACTGCTCTCCCTGTCAGCCGGCCAAAGGTAGGCTAAAAGGGTTGAACTAATAGTTATCGTCCAGGATTTCTTCCCCATCACAGGCAGCTTACTCCGGGATCGGGCTTTTGGATTGAGTTGAACCACAATGGATTCGCCTGACGGCCAGGATTTATTGGGAATAAAGGTAAATTTATTCAGACTCTCGTTCCAGTTCAGTTCTCCCGGGAGGAGAGGGTCGATGTTGAAATTGAGCTCTATGCTTTCTGGATTCATCGGGCGTGAAAATGAAATAGACAGCGGCTGCCGTCCATGCAGAGGGCTGTCCACAGGTTCAATATCCTCAACGCGAGGAGAAAGCAGCCAGGCGGTGAAGAAACCAGCCAGCAGCAGCACCGCTATCAGGAAGGTGGTCCATTTCCATTTCATTAATCTAATTATAATCGACATCTCCCAACCTGTTTTTTGAGACCACAAGTCAGATATTTGATGGGAAAACGCTAATATTACAGGTTTGACAGGAGAGAAGATCGTGGTTACCTTCATGGTAGAATGAACCTCATGAAACGCTGGCAATTCTGGGTTGGATTAGTTTTGAGCGCCGGGTTTTTGTACCTGGCACTACGAGGTCTGGGGATCGGGGATGTTTGGGAACCATTAAAAACAGCCCGGTACTGGTGGCTGCTTCCAGGCGTAGGAGTATATTTTATTGGAGTCTGGGTCCGATCCTGGCGATGGCATTACCTTCTTCGTCCTGTGAAATCGATTTCTACCCCCAAAATATTTCCTATTGTAGCCATTGGATATATGGGCAACAATATTTACCCTGCCCGGGCCGGGGAAATCCTTCGTGCTTATGTCTTGAAACGCAAAGAGGATATCTCTATTTCTGCTTCTCTAGCAACCATCGTAGTCGAGCGTGTCTTTGACGGGGTGGTCATGCTGGGGTTCGTTTTTTTAAATCTCCCGGAATTGGCAACACTAACCGGAACATCCGGCTTTATTGGCAATATTCAAACCCTTGCATTATGGGGAGCTGCCGCATTTTTAGGAGCGCTGGCAGTTTTTCTGGCGGCAGCCATGTTTCCTGCCCCGGCTGAGAAATTGATTATAAAATTAATCAAGGTCCTGCTGCCTGAAAAATTCCAGGTTAAAACAAATGAGATAGTGCTGCGATTCCTGAATGGATTGGAATCCCTCCGGTCACCCAGAGAAGCGATTATGGTTTTATTAACTTCAATCGTAATCTGGCTGCTGGAAACTGGAAAATACTGGTTTGTGATGCAGGCATTTGATTTTCAGGTCAGTTTCTTCGCATTAATGCTGATGAATGGGATCGTGAATCTGGCAACAACGATACCTTCAGCGCCAGGCTATGTAGGGACATTTGATGCGCCAGGCATTGCGGTTTTAACAGCCTATGGCGTGAACCAGGGAGTTGCCGCCGGATACACATTGATTCTGCATGCCGCTTTATGGCTGCCGATAACTCTTCTGGGGGCGTATTATATGCTGCGGGAAGGAATCCGCTGGCAAGGGGGAGAAGTCCTTGATTCAAAACCTGATTCCGCAAAAGAGGATTGATTTAGGCGGTATAATTAAAAAAGGGCACACCACCCTGATTTTGGGATTATGTCTTGCTTAAGGAGTACTGATTATGAGCCCGGCAAATAAAAAAACACCCTATCGTGTACTCATTGCTGATGACGTTCTGGAAACACGCCGGAATACCCGATTAATGCTGGCTGATAACCCGATGGTTGATATTGTCGCTATCGCACACAATGGCCGGGAAGCTGTTGAGTTAGCCAAAAAGCACCAACCGGATATTGCGCTGCTGGACATTAATATGCCGGAGATGAACGGATTTGAAGCTTTCAAGGCCATGCACCAAATTTTCCCGACCATGGCCTGTGTCATTATTTCTGCTGAGGATGACAATCAATCTTTCCGATCAGCGATGAACGTGGGAGCACGGGAATATCTGGTTAAGCCTTTTACGGTTTACCAGTTAAATAACGCCGTAAAACGGGTGGGGGATATTGTAAAAATGGACCGTGAGCAGGCAGATGTGGCAGATCGATTGCGCAAGCAGCGAGTGTCCTATTTGCTTCAGCTGGCCCATGAATATTCAAAATCAAGGCGGACGGATGATGAAGCGCTAGAGGTGTTTGAGCAGTTGGCTGCAAATCCGCAATGTGAACTCCGCTGGCTGCGTACACTGGCCATGCTGTACATCATTCGCCAGGATTGGCTAAAACTCCAGGTTTTGTCAGGCCGCCTTGCCCGGCAATTTGGATAAACCCCCTAATCAAAGGACAGCTTCATGAAGATAGCAGTAATCGGCGCGGGATATACTGGTTTATCTGCCGCGTATGATTTCGCACGTGCAGGACATGAGGTGGTTGTTTTCGAAGAGAATGATCGCCCAGGAGGACTGGCGATTGGTTTTAAGGAACCAGGGTGGGATTGGTCAGTGGAAGCGTATTACCACCATTGGTTTGAATCTGATCAACACATGCTGGGATTGATTGAAGAATTGGGTTTTTCTGAAAAAGTTCGTTTCCCCCGTCCTTATACAGTAATGCTGCATGATGGAAAATGGCATCCCTTCGATTCTGTGATCCAGGCATTGTTATACCCCGGGCTGGGTTGGGGAGTAAACAAAATCCGTTTTGGTCTGGTCGGATTGTATTTGCGGTTTACAAAAAACTGGCAGTCGATGGAAAAAACCACAGTGGATTCCTGGATGAGAAAATGGGCTGGCGACAAGGTTTATGAAACCATGTGGGAGCCTATGATGAAGGGCAAATTTGGATCTCACTACAAGGAAGTAAATATGGCCTGGATGTGGGCCAGGATTCATGCCCGAACCTCCAGGTTAGGTACATATCAGGGTGGTTTTCAGGCTTTTGCGGATGATATCTCAGAAGTGCTGGAAAAACTTGGTGTGGATATACGGTTGTCGACGCCTGTAAAGGGAATATCGGAAAAGCTGGTTGTCGAAACAGATAATACAGAGGAGAAATTTGACAGGATACTTGCATCAACATCCCCGGGTTTACTCTCGAAGTTGGTGCCTTCCCTCCCGGAATCCTACCATGCTGAATTAAATGACCTAAAGAGCCTGGGCGCAATTGTGCTGACGCTTTCCCTCCATAACCAGCTCTCAAATGATGGATATTATTGGTACAACATTCCCAAGGATCAGGGGTTTCCGTTCCTGGCAGTAGTGGAACACACCAATTATCTATCTCCTGATTATTTTGGGGGAGACCATATCATTTATTGCGGTGATTATCGCGATCCGAATCATGAATATTTTTCACTCTCAAAAGAGGAGCTTCTGGAAGTGTTTTTGCCATCATTGAAGAAAATTAATCCGGATTTTGAACCCGGTTGGGTAAAAAAATCCTGGTTGTACCGGACAAAATATGGCCAGCCAGTTCCCGAATTGAATCATTCCAGCAAAATACCATCGATTAAAACACCGCTTTCTGGATTATATTTTGCCAGTATGAGCCAGGTTTATCCCTGGGACAGGGGAACTAATTTTGCTGTGGAAATTGGCCGTAGGGCTGCTGAATTAATGATGTGTGACTAATAAATCCAGAAAAAGGGGAAAATAGAAGAGCGCCAAGTTTATCCCAGGTGCTCTTTTTTTAATTGATATTAATATGAAAAAACTGTCAGATTCCGGCGAGAGTGATTATTGTCCCTTCTTTTGTGAGTTTCTCCACTAAAAAACAACTTATTTTTTGAGTATAGTAGAACCACATTCGGATACTAAATGCGTATCTTCCCTGGGGGATAGAGGGGAATCATTGCTGCCCAGACTACGAGGAAAAAAATGAACCCGGATTTATTGAACCGCTTTGCGCTGATAGAGGGATTTACCGAAGACCAAATCAATTTACTGCATCCGTTGATTGATGATGTCACCTTTGAGGCCAATCAACGAATCTTTGATCAGGGAGACCAGGCAACATTTCTTTATTTTGTACTGGAAGGAAAGGTGTCTATTCGTTTTAACCCCGAAGATGGTCCTGTTTTATCAGTAGCTGAATTGGATGAGGGAGATGTGTTTGGATGGTCCGCTGCCATGGGAAGTGAATGTTATACATCCAGCGCTGTCTGTACAGAACGCGGTATCTTTGTTCAGATGAAAGGTGAAGAACTGAAAAATCTCTGTCAAGAACATCCTAAAACGGGTATACTGATACTGAACCGCCTGGCTGGCGTGATTGCCCAGCGATTGCGCGGCACACATGAGAAGGTAGTTGATTTGCTCCATCAGGGTTTGAATAACAAGTAATCCGGAGGATACAGGAAATGAAAGAGGTACAAAAAGATCTTCGGAGTGAGCAAATGGAACATCTTATTGAAAGTATCAGTGCTTATATCGAACAATATCATGGGGGATCTGCTGAGCTGATTTCATTTGAAGAGAATGTGGTTAAGATAAAATTAGGAGGGGCATGCTCCGGCTGCCCGCTCTCAACAGCTACCTTGAATGGGTGGGTGCAAGGGACGATTCACCAGTTTTTCCCGGAAGTTTCAGTAGAAGCTGCCGACTAGCAGGACATTTAAACATAATATCAAGAGGAGGGTTTGTGAAATGAGTGCATTTTACGATGCGGTAGGCATTGTTGGTTTATTGGTGCAGATTTTGGGTTTACTTTTATTTGGTGTTACTACGGGATGGTTCACGCTCTATGTGATTAATCAGCCGGAAAAGAACTGGCAGCTGCTGGGTATCGTGTATAGTGTGTTCCTGATTTTTTCTGCGTTTATGGTGAAATATCTGACTCCGGGAGCATTCGGCACGTTCCTGGCAGGCGCTGCTGGCGCTTTGATTTACTGGGGGTTGATTAAGACAAGAAAGAAACCTGAAAAAAAGAAATAATTCTGAAATAAAAAGGGTTTCGCTGCAAAAGCGAAACCCTTTTTTGTATTAGGCGAAGCAATCTCCTGAAAAACATAATTGACCAGTGATGTCAATTCCCCAGGTGAATACCCAGCCGGGCAAGCAGAAATGAATGCTGATTGGATATCACCTCGCTGTCTTTTTTAAACTGTTTAGGCTATGCTCTCCTTAGCCCGGCGAATAAATTCGCGGGCTGATTGACTTAAAACCATCTTGAAGATGGTTTTCCTGAGATTGTCGATTATGCTTTTTGTATCGATGGTTGTGACTCTAGTTCCCGGTGGTGATTTAAAGAACCTGTTTGGTTATACTCTCCTCAGCCCGGGGATCCTTATACACCTGGCGAATAACCACATCACTTACTCATCTTGCTTTTGGGACCGTCTTTTTTTAAGATACTAAATTTAAATATTTATTGAATACCCGTTACAGCTCTAACGTTTGATCCATCATTTTCTCTACAGCTTGATATACCAGAGAATCGTCCCCAAGCTCCACAAGCGGAGTGCCGCTAAAATCATATTTCATAACTTCCTCATCCATGGGTATTATTCCCAGGAAGGGGACATCAATGGAATCGATTTTTTCCTGGAGTGGTGGAGGTATTTCTCCGGGCAAACGATTGAGAATCAAATAGGTATTCTCAACATTAATATTGAGCTCATCCTTTAATGCCACGATTCTCTCTGCCGCCACAATGCCACGCATAGTAGGATCACTGACTACAAATAAATGATGGACATCCTGGGTCGTTCTCCTGC
>Ga0255374_10069_pt1 | contig 13074 bp, 10 predicted proteins | sample ANMaggSeSYBR01H4_FD_182088 | JGI IMG/M metagenome (GOLD analysis project Ga0255374, IMG submission 182088) | Sediment cell enrichment communities from methane seep in Santa Monica Basin, California, United Staets - ANME aggregate JGI... | ecosystem: Environmental > Aquatic > Marine > Cold seeps >... | reverse complement strand
GACATTAGAAGAATGTTGCAAAGCCCATCTATGCTTCCATTGATGGGAGATAATAGGTCCAATTGGGTATCATCACCAGCAGAGTACTTTTGAGCAGCTTCTATAAGGAGCTTTGAAGACAAAATTACATCTTTATCCTCATAACAACCTATTTCTTCATTTTTCATTGAAAGATCAAGCCATGGTGATAAAAGGACTAATCCAATAGGTGCTTTCAGATTCTTGTCTTTTTTGATACTCTGGGCAAACGCAAGTGCCAATCCTCCACCGGCAGAATCTCCAACAAAGACAAATTTATCTGAGGTATAATCTGCAAGAAGTTGTCTATATGCATCTTTCACCATAGAAAAGGTATCCTTATAATTAGCTTCTGGTGCAAGCGGATAGTCTATATAAGTTACCTTGCATCTAACTGAATTAATTATCTTTGAAATCAACAGCCAGTGAATAATAGACCCTTGGGCAATATACGCACCACCGTGAAAGTATATGAGATGTATATTTGAATCCTGTTTATCAGGGACTATAGTAGCAATATCATTATTTGATATCTTCTTGTAAAGTACTCTATACTTTTTACAAATTAGCCCGGGAACCTTAAAATCTTTTCTTCCCATTGAAAAGGCTGCATTAAGTAGTTTTTTGCCTGTGATTTTATAGGCAAGCTTCATGCTACTAAGTATCATTTTACTGGATACACTGATTTCAATATGCTTTTTTACCAGGACTGTCATGTTATCAACTCCAATATACCGGTCTCTACTTAAGCTAAATGCATTGTCTCAGCTAAGAATTATTGAAGCACATTGAATGAGAACATACTTACTTCGGAACCGTCAGTTTTGGAACAGTAAATGAAATCATAGTCTGCGCAATAAATTCTGTCACCGAAAATATATAGGCCCGATTGTAGATTGTCTTCAGCCTTTAAAATCTCAGTTCTTCCACTTCCGTCAAGATTACTTTTATATATACTGTCACCAACTAACATATACAATACGCCGTCAGAAATATTCATAGAAATTGTCCAGTCTGTCATCTCAACCCAAATATCAGTTACTGTCTGGTCTGACAGAGACATCCTGTGGATACTTCTGTAAGTTCCGCCGTCAAGAGCATAGTAAACATAGCCATTATGAACAAGGTAATTATGTGAATAAAATGGGAACACAACTGTTGTTTCTTCATTTGTAGCTAAATCATATTTAACTAAGCCGGGAGCGGTCCCTGCATCAGTAGCATAGAAATATACGGCTTGTTCACTATGAACAAAACTATGAGCCCTCATGGTGGAAATTTGCATTTCACTTCCTCCATTTAGATCCATCGAGAATATTGGTCCTTGGTAAAATTCTTTTGTAAAATATATCTTTCCGTTTATAAATTCATAATGATAAACCGTGCTGTCGCTTATTTTTACGGGTTCATTATCATAATCATAGGAATACAGGTAGTAAACACTATTATCCCAATCATAAAGAAGAAAATATAGAAGACCGGTATAGAACTGCAGATCCTCAGCTTGGTATTCAAAATCTTTTATTGAATCTGGCAACAAATAAATATCATCCCCATGCTGTAATATTGTTAAGTAATTCATCACACTTATCAATTCATTCCCATAAGTGATATGAAGTCCATAATGGGATGATGCAAAATGGGTATTACCCGTACTATCAGGACTATTTAAAAGCTGAACTTTAGCCGGGCCCGGTTCAGGCGTCGGTGTCGGACTTGGAGTGGATTCAATTGTAGGTATTGGTGTGGAAGCGGGCTCTGAAGTTGTTGTTTCAGAGGGCATTGATGTCTGCGTCTCTCCATCTGGTAAAGGTGTCTGTATTTCAGATGCTCCATTACATGAAGTGAATAGCAATGCCAAAATAAGTGTAACAATCAGTATTAAAGTTGTAGTTTTTTTCATGATAAACCCCCTTTCCCTTATTTTAGCATATTTTACTAAGTTTACTTTAATTCAATTTATCTGTATTTCTTTTCAAACGACCATATAATTAAAAGTATACAAAAATAAATTTTAACAAGAAAACCAACTTGTTTATTTCCAATGACGTTTTTATTGAATAAATTAAAATATCCCAAGGTATAATTTACTCATGTTATAATATACAGAGTATTTAACAGGGGGCTTTTATGAAAGATAAAATGAGAACACGTCAGGTTCATCTTGATTTTCACACATCTGAGGCTATTGAAGGAATCGGTAAGGATTTTAATAAAGAGCAGTTTCAGGAGATGCTTAAAAAGGGGTATATTAATTCCATAACTGTTTTTTCAAAATGTCATCATGGATGGGCTTATCATCCAAGCGAAGCTAATGAAATGCACCCGTATCTGAATTTTGATCTTTTAAAAGCTCAGATAGAAGCCGCTCATGAAATTGGAGTAAATACTCCTGTTTATTTATCAGCAGGACTAGATGAAAAGATGGCTCTCAGACATCCCGAATGGTTAATTCGCAGTAAAGAGGGCAAAACCAACTGGGCTCCTGACTTCATGACACCCGGTTATCATAATTTTTGTTTTAATACACCATATCTGGATTATCTCATTGAACAAGTACGAGAAGTTCTTGTCAATTATGATGCAGATGGTATTTTTCTTGATATTGTCGGTGTGCGTCAATGTTATTGCACCACTTGTTTGAACAAAATCCGCCAAACCGGAAATGACCCCCGCAACATTGAAAAAATGCAGGAAATGTGGGAAACCACATATGCAAACTATACTAAAAAAGTTCAAGATGTTATTGACGAATTAAAACCCGGTACTCCTGTTTTTCATAATGGTGGACACATTCGTCGAGGACGCAGAGATTTAGCACGTATGAACTCCCATCTTGAACTTGAATCACTGCCTACAGGTGAATGGGGATATCAGCATTTTCCAATTTCAGCAAGATATGCCCAGGGACTGAACATGGAATATTTAGGTATGACAGGCAAGTTCCACACATGGTGGGGTGAATTCGGTGGATACAAACATCCAAATGCTTTGCGCTGGGAAACATCACTATGTCTGGCAAATGGAGCCTGTTGCTCAATAGGTGATCAGCTTCATCCTGAGGGGCTTATGGATAAGGCTACCTATTCGCTTATCGGTGCAGCATACCAGGAAATTGAAGAAAAAGAAAAGTGGTGTTTTAATACAGAAAACATTGCAGATATTGCTATGCTTAGTACTGAAGCTGTTTATATGGACAGTACCGGAAGTATAAAAAGCGGAAGTGAAGATGAAGGCTGTGTCAAGATACTTCTTGAGGGAAATTATCTGTTTGATGTTATTGATCTTGAGAGCGATTTTTCAAAATATAAAGTCATCATACTTCCTGACATAATAAGAATTGATGAAAGGCTAGAGAAATTACTGAAAGAATTTGTTACTGAGGGTGGTAAATTACTTGCTACAGGCGAATCTGGACTTTCTGTTGATGATATTTTTGTTTTTGACTTTGGCGCAGAATATATAAGTACATGTGAGCATCAGCCATCATTTTTTAAACCAAATTTCGAAATCAATTCTCTTGAAACCGCTTCATTTGTTATGTATAGTCCCGGACATCATGTAAAACCACTTATGGGGGTAGAACATGGTGAATTCCAGAATTCATATTTCAATCGCGACATGCTTCACTTCTGTTCACACCAACACACCCCGCCAAAATTAAGCAGGGTTTCATCAGGAATGATTGGTGGCAAAGAGGGAATCTATATCCCATGGAATATTTTCGGCGAGTACACCCAGATAGGTAGTTACATTCTCCAGCAGATGGTAATTCATGCTCTTGACACTTTACTAAACACTGAAAAAACACTGAAGACAAATCTACCCGCACAGGGCATTGTTACTCTTCAACATCAGGGATCAAAAAACAGATATATACAACACAGTCTATACGCATCGCCTGTACTTAGGGGCAAAAAAAACACTCTTGAAGTTATCGAAGATATACTACCTGTAATGAATACTGACTTTACTATTGCATTAAACAAAACTGTGAAGAAAGTGTACCTCGCACCTCAGATGGATGAGTTATCATTCAGTCAAACCGACGGAGTCCTTCGCTATAATATAAAAGAGTTTGAGTGTCATCAAATGGTTGTAATCGAGTATTAATAAAGCTTATTTAAAAAAGGACAAATTCTCCCGAGAGACAATTTGTCCTTTTTAGTTTATTTACTGCAGATGATTTTATTCCGTCCGGAAGACCTTTCTTTATACCAACACTTCAACAACTGAATCATAACGGATCCCGGTATATCCTTCAATCAATGCATATGAAGACATTGCCCGTGCATACCAATGTCCACATTCATATTCATCAAACGGGTTACGATTTATACCATCATATCTACTTCGGACAGTCTGTACAATTTCCAACCCCTTTTCTTTTTCTCCGAACATCATTAGATGTGATGCCACCTGATATTCGATACCGCTCCATACTTCATCACTATATGGAAACGGAAGAGATGGTTTTTCTCCCTTTGGCCATGTGCAAAGCAGTAAGCCTCCTTCATTACCAATAGCATATCCCGGGCGCTGAGGATTCACGTGGTTGATGAGTGATTTCCTGAAATTATATTTATATACAGATAACAGATGACTTTTAATCTTTTCCGGATCTATTATATCTCCAAGTCCGCATACCCTTGCCATCCAAGCACCTATCACACCATCTGATATACATCCTGTTCCGTATTGGTATTTTGGTCCCTCAGTTTCAATTAACTCCCGACATTGATCATTTTCACCTGAAGTATCTAAATCAGCTTCCAGTGTTTCCCATTCGGTTTTCTGGCAAAAGTACTCACCGTTGAACAGCTCTGTTTCCAGATACTCTTTTCCTTTGTCAAGCAGTGCTCTGTATTCAGTGATGTCATGTCCTAGTTCTTCGCCCATCACACAAGCAGCTTTAAGTGCACCAAGATAAAATAGTGAGCACATGCTATCAGCACCCCAGAATTCTATGTCATATGTGTTGTGATGCGGCTCTTTTAGAACACCCTCCCTTTTCTTATCCCAGATATCTATGCAATAATTAAGACTCGCTCTTATCTTGTCCCAGTACCCAGCCATCCAGTTTCTGTCACCTGAAATTTTCCACTCCCGGTGCATCTTCATTATTCCACCGAGCTGTCCGTCAGATGCAGCATGAAAATCATGCCCTGCTGTCCTTATGGGAAGTGCTGAACGGAATGCCTGATGTCCGCTTTCGTTCTGAGACTCGTTGAATTCTGTTTCCCTGAGAGATCTTTCCAATGATGGAAACAGGTGACATATAGCTTGTGCATAATTCCACACATGGGTACAGCTGCCGTTACAGCACCCCTCACTGTCACAACAGCCTTCCCAGCACCAGAGCCGCCCATCAGTCTGACGTAGTATTGTAGGCGACTTCAAAATACTGAGGTTTGCAGAAACCGCTTCAATAATTTCAGCAGGTAATTCCTCACTGAACAGTTTCAAGCTGAATTTCCTTGACTTACTACATAAAGCAGCATACTTTTCGGTAAAATAGTCCATGACATTCTCAACAGTATTAAATCTCATACTGTACCATGGTCTATACCCTTCTCTCTGCGATTCACATGCACATCCCGGATCACAATCGGTTTCCATCCCTCTACGAAGGCTGGTTTTAGGTGAATACCATGCAAATTTTAATATGACTTTTTTACTTTCTTTTGGTTTTAGACTGAATGGCACCATAATAGATCCACCGGGGCTTTTATTATCAATCTGATGTGCATTTTTAACTATTCCCTCTTCAACATCATTCCACACCATTGTCCGTTTATCGAACCAACCACCGTCATACCATTTAGTGTTCACATATGCATCTTCATTTACAGCAGCACAGAACCATGTTTTAACATCCTGATTATCCTGTTTTGCCGGCTGATGTAATACAAATCCATTATGATACTTAAATACGCTGGCATCGTTGACAGATGGTGTTGTTATATTCCTCTTATCGACAGTCAGAAAGTTCAATGAATTATATGAGTAAACGGCATCAATTACTTTATCAGTAGTATTTGTAAAGTTAAATTCCAGTGCTGCTGCGGGTAATGACGAATTATCAGCATCCAGGGGAATGAACGGACTCCATCCTGTTATTGAAATATCCAATGGAATTGCATCATCATATAGCTTTATTTTTGCGAAAGGAAATTGTGCTGTAAAATCATTGCTTTTAAACCGTGGTAGTCCGTAATTTTTTCCATGCAAACCATTACCCATACCCGCCAACCCCATACCAGAGCCTCCGAAAATTTTATGAAAAGGCACCTGCCCTTCAAGTACTCGCGCAATATTTCCTGCTTTATTTTTTATACAGATGGCACTGAACATATCGGGTTCACAATGAATGTCCGGAGAATTTCGGATTGAAAAATTTCCCAGCATACCGCTTCCCTGCAGACAAATCATTCCCGCTCCGATCCCACCGAGAGGAAATGCTATATGTCTAAGCCTATCACCTGTGTATGTGCTGTTATATTTACTCACATTGTTCACCATTTACCTTTATAATAACTGCGCAGTCTGCATCAAGACTATAATTACCACCTGAAATAAAATTGCTGGATTTATTAAGTGTCGGATCAAAAACCCGGCCACCTTCAGTCATTATAATATTAACAGTAGCTGACCCAGGATTAAAACAAAAATATGTCTCCCCTTCAAATCTTGTATAAATCATATTGCCTTCATATTTAAAAGGTAATACTGTTATTCTAATATCTTTATTTGGATATATTTTAACTGAGCCGGCTTCTTCCAAATTACCATCAGAATATATATACTCGGGAGTATGCCCGAATAGCTTAATACTCCCCCTGTCGGAATACTCAATTAATTTTTTGTTTACCACCATACATTCGGGGAGAAAAACCTGTGTAATTCCTTTTTCAATCAGCTTGTCAATGCTGCTTTCGTCCATTATTACAAACTGGGTATTGTTTTTATAAAAGTTATCACAAAGTTTCAAAATACTATCTTCAAATCTCTTAACGAATTCAGGTTGAGCCTCATATAAATCAAATGGTTTCGCCATGCTTGGGTAAAATCCCGCCCAAACAGTCTCATAGGAGCAGTAAATTGCGCAATCCGGTTTGAATTTTAATTCTTTATTAAAATCACAAAGGTTTTTTATGGTTCCTGCAATTTCCCCATATTTATCTTTTCTGATGTTAAAATCATAATAGAAGGAAAATTCTCTGACACCCAATGCAAATTGCCTGTATAAAGCTGCGATGATTTTCTTGTATTTAGTGGGCCTCTTAGGTCCCATCCTATATTCAAAAAAATCGCTTGTCTCCGTCATTATTCCATTAATATCTTTTTGCCATGCACAGGAAAACACCATCTTATGAGCAAAAATGCTGATTTTCTCCTGTATGTTACTAAGCAAATCTATTCCGGGCAGTTGGAAATGTTTTAATACCCTGAATGGATTTGCATGAAATGCTGTATTTAATATGGGTGTTTCTTCAAATAACAGATGCCCTGTCAGTTTTTTTGCCCAAATCTTTACATATATTAGAAAGGACTACTCCATATGTCTCTTCATAAGTTACCGCAACTGTCTCCCAGAATCTACACTTGACCTCAGAAGGTTCCTCTTTAAAAGCAAATATACCCGGGGCTACACTCAGGATATCCATACCATATTTCCCAATATGTGTCCTATTTAGTTCCTCACTATAAGGAATAGACGGTGTAATGGGGACATTCAGGTCAGGTTCATCATGTACGGGTATTTTCTTGCCAAGTAACCCATCAAGCATTTCCGGTACATCACCTTCAATGCTACTATCCAATACCTGTGTAACCACTGTCATAAGCGATGGTTCATCTGTAAAGAATGCTTCTGCCTGATCAAAATTATCGGGCGGGAGTTTTTTCATATATTTGCTGTAAGTACTCTTGGAAAATTTTCTCACAGCTTTAGACTCAAGGAGATTAATATATCGTCTTTTTTCATGGAAATTTCTTTCAGCATGAGAGCCTTCGTAAATGTTGGAAATATAGTACTTCCCGCTATGATATTTAACACCCTTGGCTTCTAGTTCCGGATTATCCCTTAAAACCAGTCCTCCGGCTCCGCCGCTGGGATAACCTTTTTCATCATAAATCCACATCCTCAGCCCAAGTTTTCCTGCAATCCTCATACCTGTAATGAGTTTATCCCAGTTTCCTTTTGATTCAAGGTATCCGTTTTCTGTATTAATATTTATTACAATTCCGTCTATCTTCATCTTTTGAAGTTCTTTAAGACAATTCTCCAAAACTACTTCATATTCACCGGTATAATTAAACCTGTTTATAAATTTTTCAAATGAATGTATTATCTGAAACGCCATGACAATCCCCCTAAAGAAATGATATGAGTATTATATAACTTTCATTTAAATTTCGTGCAATAAATTTAATACTGGTATATGATTTAAATAATATTATAAGGATTGGTAAAGATGAGAGGACATTTAGGTGCGACCAAAGATGACAAATCAATAATGACACGACTTACCCCTGAACTGGTACTGGAGTGCGGGGGAGTAAAATCTGCTGATTTAATTAATTCAATTGATGTTTCTGCTCCTTCCTATTCTTTGCTATACAGAATATGGGGCAATCACCAAAAAACAATTTTCCAGAATAAGGACATGGGTTATTTGGAAATTCAAAAAGAAACCATTGGAAATAAGTTGCTTTTTAAAATTAATAAGCTGCTTGTAAATTATGACAATCTAAACCAGCATATAAATATTTCACTAACTACAAAAAACGATGAATTTCATACACCTCTTGAGTATGAGTACTCCAGCATAATCACTGATAATGCTTTGTGCACACGACCGGAGTTATCTTTAAAAAGAAAAGGAAATATCGGAGACAGACATGTATTGGAAACAATAAAAGATAAAGAATACATCAGAAAGTTTACCGGCAACCTTGTTTTTGATTTTACAGTCTATGATATAGTCTCAAGTGGGATAATCATTCCGGATTTTACCTACTATGAAAACCTCTATGCTTTTAAACATAATAATACTTTAATGACCAATGGTAAAATCCATTCATTCGGAAAACAGAATCTGGAAATGGTAATTCAGCTTGGAAACGCCCTGACCGAAAGGGTATTTTACATGAACGCGTATAAAATTCCAATTATGATGATTCAAAACTCTGTTGTATATATTCTTGATGATCATGCCAGGAGTGCTGCAGATTTACTAATAGAGCAACTGAATACGGGTGGTGTTCATTATGAGTACTAAACCCAATATATTAATTATTACAACTGATCAGCAACATTATAACGCTGTGTCTGCTCTTGGCAATCCTAATCTAAAAACTCCCGGCATAAACAGAATTTACAATGATGGAACTATCTATACGAATGCATATACGACAAATCCTGTCTGCGGGCCATCCAGGTCATCACTCTTAACCGGGAGAATGCCATGTGAAACCGGAGTTTATAACAATGGGATGAAACTCAGGCATGGAATCCCTCATATTGGCCAGTGGTTTACTAAAAGGGGATACACTTCTGTCTTTGCCGGCAAATGGCATTTACGGGAAAACTGGGCCAGTGATATTAATGGATTTGATACAATCATGACAGGTATAAATATACAGGCGAATTCCAGTGATACAGGTGTAACATCATCAGTTGAAGCTTATCTTAGAAATTATAATGATGACAAACCTTTTTTAATGATGGCAATGTATGTGCAGCCCCACGATATTTGCGGCTTTGTGAATTATTTTACCAATGAACAAGATATGCTCTATGAAATTCCTGAAGATGAGTTGCCTGAACTTCCTCCAAACTTCAATTATGATTTCCCTGAGCCTGATAAATTTCTAAAGTTTAAGAACCGTATACCAAGCTCCCGGGGAAACTGGGATGAAAAAAAGTGGCGGTATTATCTTTGGCATTATTACAGATATGTTGAAGGTGTGGACTGTGAAATATCCCGTTTACTGGATGTTCTTGATGACACCGGTCTATCAGAAAATACAATAGTTGTGTTTTTATCAGATCATGGCGAAAATACAGCTAATCACAGAACCACCTTAAAAACCACATTTTATAATGAGTCTTGTAAAATTCCGATGGCCATATATAACCCTTTCTGTAAAAGTGAGCACACCTTCTCCAAACCAGTTTCAATTATGGATGTTTTTCCTACAATTTGCGATTATGCTAATATTGGTCTGCCTGAAAAATTGACCGGAAAAAGTCTATATGGTAGTCAGCCGGATAGGAAAGGTGTTCTTATCGAAAATTATGGCGGCCGCGGGCGAGCTTATGTAACAGAAAAATATAAATATATAGCCTTCAATGATGATGATCAACCTCAACTTTTTAATCTGACGGCAGATCCTTATGAGCAAAAAAATATTATTAACGATGCTGAGTATAAAAATATAATGATTGAACTGTCATCCTGCATGGAAAAAGAATTCAATTCACTTGATATCGCAGAATGTATCCCTGAAGATGCCCGGTGGTAAAAAGCCTCCCCGGGAATCAGAAAATATTATCAAGAACTTAATTTTTGAATCTGTGAGTATTGAGAGCAGTAAAAAAAAGACCCGGTTCATCCAACAACCAAGTCTTTTTATTTAAATATGAAGTTGAGTTTTTGCAGGTTATTTGTCCTCTTTGAGCATTGAGTCAAGAATTTCAATATATTCTCTCTCAGAGCGAACCCCTACCAGGTTATGAAGAATCTGTTTGTCTTTTACAATCATAACATTTGGTATTCCTCTAATTTGAAAATGTTGTCCAAGTTCTTGCTGTTCATCAACATTTACTTTACCCACAATAATTTGATCGCCGTATTTTAATGCGAGTTTTTCTAAAACCGGTCCAAGCATTCTACATGGTGCGCACCACTCTGCCCAGAAATCCAGGAGTACAGGTTTATCAGTATCTACTATACTGTTAAAATTTTCTGATGTGACTGCCACAGTCGTTGTTTTGGTTGCTTTATCTGCCATTATTCTATCCTTTCAATAATAAAAACTAAAGTATGGACTGAGTATAGCAGTAAAATAAAATAAAATATGTGACAAAGTCACTTAAGTTGATATGAGCTTTATTTTTCCTCTTTTGAGTTCCAGTTTTCCGGCTTTTTCTAACTTCTTTAATTGTCTACTGACAACTTCCCTTACGCTCCCTATATTTACGGCAAGATTTTCATGAGTTATCGTGAGCTCACCATTTGCATTTGCCTTACCTGCAATATGGCTCATAATACGCTTTTCTATACTAGTGAATTTAATATCTTCAATAAGTGAAAAAGAAGAAAGCAATTTATCTGCCATTTCCAGAAAAACATAATTTTTAAAAATATTACTTGTATTCATCAAGTGTTTGAAACTTTCAGGGCCCATCATTGCCATAAGCGTATCTTCCCCGGCCTGAGCTGAAAAATTATACTCAATATTTCCCATTGTACAAAGCGCTGCCAAAATACATATATTCCCCGGAGTTATGTAGTAACTTGTCATTTCACGCCCCTCGTCCGAAGTTCTGAATAATCTTAGCGACCCTCTTAAAACCATTGGAATACTCTCGCATCTGTCATGGGTTCCAAAAATCATTTCACCTCTTTTAAGTTCATCAAAATACACATTTGATTTGAGATACTTAAATTCGCTGATTTTCATATCTTCTATAAAGTTGAATTTTTCAATTAGTAAATCATCGTACATACACACCTCAGTATTCTTATTCAATTACAACCGGACTTTCACTTTCTATCTCTGTCAACTGCTTCTCATGCAGATTATCGATTTCTCGTGCAGACAAGAATCTAGGCCACATTATGATTACTAAAAAGCTTGCTACAGCTGATGTTATAAACAGCGGAATGAACCCGAAATGTTCTGCTACAGTGCCTGCTACTACATTGATTAATGAAAATGGTATCGCAACCAAGCTGTTTATTACCATGTAGTTTTCACTGTTTTTTTCATATCCTATTATATCAGTAAGGTAGGAACTGTCACCAAAAAGCAAATTTATTGTTAGTCCATTCAGGAACACCATTACCAGCATGAATCCCCAGCTTGCATCAGGGGTAATGAAACATGGTATTGCTAGGGCTAATTTTATTATAGTCAGGACACGCATTGAAATAATAGTTGTTCTTGTGCTGAGCTTATGATTTGTCCAGGACCAAATCAGACCACCGATAAGACTTCCGGCAATCTGCACAATTATAAGGGTTGAAGTAGCTGTGTTATCTAATCCAAGTACTCTCCTGCCAAATAAGATAATAAACCACGACGAGGCAGATGAAAATGCGGATAAAATGCGGATTATAATATAGTCTGAAAAAAGTTTATTGGCCTTAAGTACAGCTGGTATTTCTTTAAATATAGTTTTTATTGGACGCTTTTTTGGTAATCTGGGGTTTTCTACATCCTTCATACCCATAAAAAACAGTGATGAACCTGTCATAATTATAGCCCCTACACCAAAAATCCACATAAATCTTTCAGGGTCAGTCATGTCGGGGTTTTTCAAAAACCATCGAATCAGATACCCACATACAAAAGTCAGTATCCCTCCGAAAAATGTTCTATAACTAAGCACAGTATTTCTCAATCGATGAGGAAGCGTCCTGACATTCAACATAAACCAAGGAACAATAATTGCACCATCTATAACCCATATAAGACTATATATAACAACAAAAGCATAAGCTGCGGCATATCCTTTTAATCCAAATAAGAGTAGAAGCGGCATAAGAAACAGCATAATTGCCGAAAGAAATTTACCCCGTAAAATGACACGTGGCTGATTTTTTTTTGTAAGCATATGCGGACCTGCAAATGTCTGCATCACAACAGCAACAAATCCTCTAATTGAGCTGACTAATCCTGCAAGTTGAAGATTCCCTGTGAAAATGTCAATAAAAACTGATGCCACGGAACTGGCATCAATAAAAGACCTGCCCACAGTTATTAATGAACCTTCAGTCAATAAAATCCTATAATTCTTTTTCGCTAATTTTGATTCTTTACTCT
>Ga0255374_10070_pt1 | contig 13127 bp, 11 predicted proteins | sample ANMaggSeSYBR01H4_FD_182088 | JGI IMG/M metagenome (GOLD analysis project Ga0255374, IMG submission 182088) | Sediment cell enrichment communities from methane seep in Santa Monica Basin, California, United Staets - ANME aggregate JGI... | ecosystem: Environmental > Aquatic > Marine > Cold seeps >... | reverse complement strand
AATAAATAGTTTAACATGAAACTTGTAACTCATTAGCCACTCGATCAATGGGTTCCCTTGATTAAAAAGCCATCTTCACCATATATAAAATTAACTATTTAAGTGTATCTTCCCTTTTAAAAATGATCCACATAAAAATAAAAACTATTTTTCCACTAAAACAATATTTAAAAATTTATATATAAATTACATATTATTTAAATAACTGTTTTGAAATATCTTGAGATAGGGCTATTAGTATACTTTTAATTTTTTCCATTTTAAATAAATTAAAACGTGACACCGGACCTGAAATACTAATAGCAGCAATTGCTTTACCTTCATTGTTTATTATAGGTACTCCTAAACAATTAACGCCAATTTTAAATTCTTCTTCATCAATTGCATATCCCTGTTTTTTGATTTTTTTCAAACATTTCTTTAATTTTTCTACTGAAGAGATTGATTTAGGAGTAAAAGTAGGTAATTTTTCATTCTCATTAGGATAAAGCATCATAAATTCCTGTTCGGGACGAAAAGCTAACAAAACTTTACCTAAGGAAGCGCAATGAGCTGCTACTTTTGTACCTACTTCAATACCAGCTTTTAACATTTCTTTACTTTCAATTTTATATAGATATATAGCTTCTCTACCTTCTAAAATTGCAAAATTAATAGTTTCATTAGTGTTTTGTGATAATCTTTGAAGAAATGGTATGACCACTTTTATTAAATTTGTTGTGTTTTGAACTTTACAGCCAAGAATAAATAATTTAGTCCCAAGCATATACTTGGATGTTTGTTGGTTTTGAACAATATAACCACGATATTTAAGAGTATTTAATATTCGATGTATTGTACTAAATCCCATATGCACTTCTTTGTTTATTTCAGTTATACCCATTTCTTTTTTATTATCCGAAAGTAGTTCCAATAGATCTAAAGCCTTTTCTATAGACTTTATTTTGTCGTTTTTCAATACTTTTTTTTCCATATTACGGAAATCCTTTTCCTTTAATTATATATTTATAATACAACGTTTAGTTAAAAAAATCAACATTTTTTTAAAATTTGTCATCTGCAAATCAAAAGTGGACTAATCAAAAACAGTAAAAAGATGTAATCTAGAACTAAATTCTAAAAAGAAAAGAGGTTCTAAATTATGTCTAAACAATTACACAAAAATTTTGTGGATGAGCAAGTAAAATTACTATTAAAAAGTTATATGGACAAAGAAATCAAGATTAATTATATCTTGCAAATTCTCGGAATCAAAAGAAGCAGATTCTTTGAATTATTGAATAGATATAAAAAAGATCCAGATAATTTTTCTATCCAGTATAACCGAAAAACAATCAATCGAAAGATTGATAAAGCTATTGAAACAAATATCATAAAAGAATTAAATAGAGAAATCTTATCTAAGGATATTAGGTCCTTTGAAGGAACAGATTATAGAATAGATAGAAGAAGTTTTAACTGGCCTAGATATATTTGAAGAATTACAAAGCAAAAGTGATATCATGGCTGTCATATCCATGCTGGCTATAATTATTTATTGCTCAGTTTCTTTCAATTATAAAGGGAAAAAGTGTAAGCAGTATTAGAGAAAAATGCTTAAGGGGGCTTCAAATAGGAAAAAGAGCTTTGGTGTACACACAATTAAAAAATAATCTTAATTTAATCTTATAAAATCATACGAACATCGACTACCTGTAAACCTTTGTCAAATACAAAGACAGGATTTAGGTCTATTTCGTTAATTTCAGGATTTTCCATAGTAAGTTTAGAAACTTTCATTAAAACTTCCCTTATTGCTTTAATGTCTTTAGGAGATTCACCTCTTGCTCCTTTTAAAATTTCGTATCCATTTATCTCAGTGATCATATCCCGGGCATCTCTTTCTTCTGTGGGAAGGATACGAAAGGAAATATCTTTCAATACCTCCACAAAGATTCCTCCCAATCCGAACATAATTACCGGACCAAAATGGGGATCTTTCATCATCCCAATAATAATCTCTGTTCCTTGAGGAACCATAGAATAGACTATCACTCCTAAAATTTTCGCATTTTTATTATATTTTTTAGCCTTGGAAATAATTTCCTGATAAGCTGTCGTGGCTTCTTCTTCATCCTTAATCCCGACTTTTACTCCTCCCGCATCTGTTTTGTGGATGATGTCAGGAGAGACAATTTTCATCACTATAGGAAAATTTATTTCTTTGGCCAATCCGGTAATTTCATCTTTGCCCTTTATCAATCTAAAATCAGGAACAGGAATTCCATATTCCTTCAACAATTCTTTTGCTTCTGTCTCCAATAAAGGTCTTTTTTCTTTTTTAGCTTTTTCAATAATTCGATGCACCTGCTACCTCTTTTCTTAAAATTAACAGTTTATATTCCCAAATAATGTTTCTTTACGTGTTCACTACCTAAAAGCTCTTTGCTATTTCCTTCCATAACAATTTTACCATTTTCCAGAACATAAGCTCTTTCTGCGAAATGTAAAGCATAATTTATATTTTGTTCTATAAGCAACATAGTAATCCCTTTTTTCTTTAAAATAGACAACTTTTGATAAATATCATCTACTAATTTGGGAGCTATACCCTGAGAAGGTTCATCAAGCATTAGAAATTTAGGCTGGCTTGCCAGACTTCTGCCAATGCTAAGCATCTGCTTTTCACCACCGCTTAATGTCTTGGCTAATTGCTTTTCTCGCTTTTTAAGTATGGGAAAAATTTCGTAAATTTCTTTTAAAACATCTTCTTTTACTTTCTTCCTGTTTCTATACGTCCCCATAAGAAGATTTTCATAAACTGTCATATTTATAAAAAGCTTTCCGCCTTCCGGTACATGCGCAATCCCGGCCCGGGAAATTAGGTGGGGCGGATATTTTGTAATATTTTGTCCTTCAAAAATAATCTCTCCTGTAAAGGGAGAAATTAACTTGGAAATTGTTTTTAAAAGTGTAGTCTTTCCAGCTCCATTTGAGCCAATAACAGCTACAATTTCGTTTTCTTCTATTTGGAAGTTAATATCCCTCAAAACAGTGACTTTACCGTAACCGGAACTTAAGTCTTTAACCTGTAGAACTTGATTCACTATAACTTCTCCTCCCCAGGTAGGCTTCAATAACCCGCTGATTATTACTTATTTCACTTGGAATGCCTTTAGCAATAAGTACACCGGCATCCAGGACAAAGATTCGCTCACAAAGACCCATAACCATTTGCATTACATGTTCAACTATACATAAAGTAATTTTAGTTTCTTCGTTAAGCCTTTTGAGTTCTGACATAAGCTTTAAGAGTTCGGCAGCAGTAAGTCCTGCTCCTACCTCATCGAGAAGTAAAAGCTCGGGCTCAGTAGCAGCTGCCCTTGCTACTTCTACTTTGCGTAAAGAAGATAACCCTAAATCACTGCATTTATAGTCCCGAATATCCTCCAACTTAAAAAAATCAAGGGCCCAATCCACTTTATTTTGCACTTCTTCTTCCCCCCGCCTATTATAAGCACCTACTCTTATTGCTTCTTCGACAGACATTTCAGTAAAAGATTTAGCCACTTGAAAAGTACGAGACATTCCCAATTTACAAATTGCATGAGGAGGCATGGTGGTAATATTAGTCCCTTTGAAAATAACCTGACCTTCATCCGGGGCTTCCAATCCTGTTATTAAATTAAAAAAGGTAGTCTTTCCGGCGCCATTTGGTCCGATAAGTCCAATAATTTCTCCTTTTTTAATCTCTAAGTCAACCTGGTTGACTGCGATAAGATTACCAAAGCGCTTGGTAAGTTTAGAAGTTTTAAGAATTTGTTCAGATAACATTTTTTTTCTTCACCTCCTGCTTTGCCGGCTTTTTATTTCTATATTGAAAGAAGGTAGCAATTCCCTTGGGCTTAAAAAGAACTACCAAGATTAAAATGACTGAATAAACTACTAAATATAAACCTGATACTTCAGCACCTAAACTTGCCCTCAATAATTCCTGCGTGCCAACTAATAGTAAGGCGGCTAAAAGAGGACCATAAGTAATGCCTCTACCTCCTACAATTCCCAATATCGCAATTTTAATACTTTCCTGGCCATTAAAAAAACTGGGATGAATGAAGCCATAGATATTTGCATAAATTGCACCGGTTACTCCGATTAGAAAGGAATAGTAGACCAGCGCTCTCAATTTACAAGCTCGAGTATTAACTCCCAGTACTTCAGCCGCAGATTCATCCTCTCCTAAGGCTTTAAGATAAAAGCCCAGCTTCGAGCGAGCGATTCGGGAATTAACCAATAAAGCTATTACCAACATACCCAATATTAAATAATAATAAGGTACGTAGGAACCAAAGCGCATATGGTAGGGTGAACCACTAAAATAAGGCAAGTATCTTTCTACTGGTCCGCCTATTTCTTCCCACATATTAAAAACTACTTTGAGTATTTCCACCAGAGCGCAGGTAGTTAAAGCATACCACACTTCTTTTATTCGGAAACGAAACAAAGGAATCCCAATTAATAAAGCAAAAGCAACTGCTACCAAACCTCCCAGAATCATTCCAATCCAAGGGGTAAGATTAAAGCGGATAAGTAAAGTGCCAGAGGTGAAAGCGCCTAATCCCAAATAAGCAAAAGAAGCTAAGTCAACTTGGCCGGCTAGACCACCAATAATATTCCAAGAGGTAGCCATTACTCCATATATTAGTACGGTGGTAACTAAAAGTATATTATATTGATTTGAACCAAATATTAAAGGCACAAGTATAGCAATAATTAAAAAAAATAATAATAATAAATTCTCTAAATTTTGCTTTTTTTTGTGATTCATTATTTCCTCCCAAAAAGGCCTCTGGGTCGCAACCAAAGAACTAGAATAAATATAAGATATATTACCAAAGATCTAGCTCTGGGATCCCAAAAAGTCATAGCCAGTGATTCACCTATTCCTATAATTAAACCGGAAATTAATAATCCAGGTATCGAACCTAACCCAGCAAGCGCAAGAATGCACCAGCTAAGCAACCCAAAGCGTAACCCCATGGTTGGATCTACTTGTTGAAAGGTCATTAATAAACCTCCCGATATGGCGGTTAAACTTGAGCCCAATCCAAAGGCGAGGGCATAAGTCTTTCGAAAATCAACTCCCATAAGAGAAGCTGCATCAGAATCGTCAGAAGTTGCTCTTATTGTCCGTCCCGGCCAAGTCTTACTTAAGAAAAAAGATATACCTATAATGATAATTAAACTTATTGCAGCTGAGATTAATCGTGAAAGAGCAATAGTATAGCCTCCGAATTGGATACTGCCTTGAATAAAAGAATAAGGAAGCGCACGAGGCCGTGCCTTCCATACTAATTGAGTAATGGCACCTAAAAAGGTCATTAAACCAACCGTTACAGCTATTTGTATAGTATAGTGTTCTTGTAGTGTACGATCAATTATTCCGTAATAGACCAACATTCCAATTACAAACAATAGAGGAAAAGTAATTAGAGGGGTTAAGACTGCATCAATTCCCCATAATGAACCAACCCAAAAAGAGAAGTACATGGAAAGCATTACGAAATTTCCATGTGCAAAGTTCACCACATTCATTACCCCAAATATGAGTGACAACCCTAAAGCAATCAGGGCATATATGCAACCCATCAATGCTCCGTCAAAAAGACTTTGAATAATTACTTCCATGTTTTACACTTAATTCCTTCCCTTACTTCATTTACCTTTAATCGAATATACATCTTTGCCTGGCTAAATAAAATTAGAAAATTATTAGCCAGGCAAAGTTTTATAAAGCTTATTTATTTTTCATAACAAATACCACTTTGATACTTTTATATCCTAGCAAAAAAAGTTTGAAGCTCAGTAACTATTAAAAATTAATAGGTAGCATCTAACCTGGGGAAAACAAACTCAGCTTCTGCTTCATCAAAGGGCCATACAACTTTGGGCTCACCTTTAATAACCTGCATAATCGTGGCTCTGGCATAAGGGTTATCTCCCTTTCCGTCGAAAGCAATATGATTTACCGGGAAAGTTTCCACTGCAGGACCGGAAGTTAAGTCAAGTTCTAAAAATGCTTTTCGCAAATTGTCTGAATTAAGCGGATCATCTGGGAAAAGTTTCCCGGAAAGCTCAAGCGCCTCTTTTAAGATCCACATTGCGTAATAATTCATCCCAGCAGCTTCAGTAGGTATGTGTCCAACTTTAGCAGTATACTCTTCAACAAATTTGCGGTTTTGTGGTGTATCCTTAGCCGGATTGTAACTATAAGTATTGCTATAATGTTCGGATGTTTCACCTAAGGCTTCTATAGATTCGGGATCTGTAAATCCACATGCACCCATACCAGCAATAAATTTTGGAATTTTATTTAATTCTTTAAAGGCTTTAGCAAATATAATCCCATCCATAAAATATGGGCAGGTAATTACGAAATCTGCTTTAGCTGCAGCAATTCCATGAACAATAGATGAAGCATCGGTAATATCATAAGGATATTCCTTCTGATAGACAATAGTAAGCCCGTTATCTAAGGCCGCTTGTACAGCACCTATCGCATTGCTTCTTCCAAAAGAAGAATCTTCATTCAGAATAGCAATTCTTTCTACAGAGACCCCGGATTTTTCAGCTGCTTCTAATACAAATTCAACAGCAGATCTGCCCTGCATGCTTGCTTTGGGAGCAGGTCTAAACAGATATTGGCGCCCCATCTCGGTTACATTATCTACTAAAGCATCGGCTACCAGAATTACTTTTTCCCTTTCAGTAATCTCCGAGGCTGCTGTAGTTAATCGACTAATATAAAGACCTAAAACAGCTACCGGATGGTGTTTGCTTATCAGACTCTCAGCAGCCAGACGAGCACTCATCGCATTTTCGCCCACATCTTCAGCCACTAATTCCAGAGGAATTCCCCCTAATGATTGAATCCCACCAGCTTCATTGATATGCTGAAGAGCAAATTCCATACCAATCTTTGCTTCACTACCAAAAATTGCATGTGCACCGGTAAGAGGTTCAAGACAGCCGATTACGATTTTTTCAGGTAACTTTTCCGCCAAAACCGTAAAACTAAATATTAAACTTACTAAAATAATAATTAAAATATTCACAACAAAACATAAACTAAAACGTCTATACAACATTTTTTATCTCCTCTTTTCTAAAATTTTATTTGACGCTAAATTGCTAATTTAAATAATCTATCACCTCCCACTTTTTTTTTAGTAAAATTTGCTAGTTTCATTGTATTTGGTTTTACTATATTTAAAACGGATTTCCAAGTCAAAAATCTTTGTAAGATTATTTGTTGTTTTAAAAATCTTTTTAATTTTTCATAGCATACGATGCAATTTTCTGAATCACTTTAGCACATCTTTCTCCGGTTTCATAATTGGGAATTCCATATTTTTTTAATTCTCCAATCGCCTCTTTTACTAATCTGCCAGCCATAAAATTGGCAAATATAGGTATTTTTATCTCTTCTTTTATCTTGCCTAAAGCAGTGGCAATCTCTATAGAATCCATGGAAGCAGTCGGAACGAATATGGCAATTATGGCATCATATTCCGAGGCAATAGTTTTACTGACTTTGGCAAAATATTCTGCTCCCCCATAGGCCAAAAGGTCGATAGGATTTCCTAAAGAAACATGAGGAGGGAGAATTTCTTTTAGTATATTCTTTAAACTTTCGGATGGTTCAGAGACTTCTAATCCTAATTCTTCTAATTTATCTGTAGCTAATACTGCAGGCCCCCCTGAATTGGTAATCACTCCGATCTTATTCCCCTTGATTTTCGGGTAATGAATCAGACCCCGGCATAAATCAAACATCTCCTCCACCCCTTCTACCCGTAAAATTCCGGCCTGCTTAAAAGCGGCATCATAGATTTTATCTTCCCCTGCCAGAGAACCGGTATGAGAAGAAGTCGCCCTCATCCCGGCTTTACTCTTCCCCGCCTTAATGGCAACAATCGGTTTTTTAAGAACGGTCTTTCTAGCTTGAGTTAAAAATTTCCTTCCCTCAGTCAATCCTTCAATGTAAATAGTAATGACCTTGGTTTGGGGATCATCTTCCAGATATTTAATTAAATCTATTTCGTCTACATCACATCTATTCCCGTAACTTACAAATTTAGAAAAACCAAAACCTAATTCTTCTGCCATCATTAAGACGGCTCCGCCCAAGGCGCCGCTTTGAGTAACAAAAGCAGTTTCACCCGGAAGAGCACGAACTTCAATGCTGGTAAAGAGATTGCAAGCGGTATTCATGATACCGGCACAGTTCGGGCCTATTATTCTCATTTGATATTTTTTAGCTATCTTCTTTATTTCTTTTTCTTCCTTAATATTACCTACTTCAGAAAAGCCGGCAGAAATTATAACTACTGACTTAACTCCTATATTTCCCAAATCTTCTAAAAGCGAAGGAATAAATTGCCCCGGGATAGCAATAATTGCTAAATCAATATGTAAATCAATAAATTCCGGATAAATTTTTTGACCAAATATTTCGCCCCCACTACGGTTTATGGGGTAAATTTCTCCCTTAAATCCTCCGTCCACCATATTTTCTACTATTTCATATCCGGTCTTTCCTTCTTTCATTGAAGCAAAGATAGCTACTGAATGAGGGTTAAAAAAATTTTCCATACTTTTATTTTTCATTCAACCATTCCTTCTGCTATTTCGTACCCTACGCGAAAAGCAGCAATATTTTTATCCAATTCGCGCGGAATATGTTTTTTTAAAATATTAATAACAAATTCTTTATCAAATGAAGAGATAAAAGAGAGAGCGCCCAGCAAGACAATATTTTCTGCAATAGGAAGTCCTACTTCTGAAGCTATTTTACCGGCATCTATCCAGATTATTTTTGCTTTTGCTTCTTTAAATAATCTGGTTATCTCCTCATCTTTAGGGTATTTTTCGGGATGGGTCATCATATCAATAGGATATATCCTTTTCCTATTTAAAATAACTGTTCCTCCCGGTTTAATAAATTCTAAACTTTTCAATCCTTCGGATAATTCCATTACTACTGTTATATCGGAAGAGAGGGGGGGAATCCTCGACCCGAACACATTACCTATCCTAATCTCACAATGAACCGGACCGCCTCTTTGAGCCATACCTACTTCTTTAAAAAATTTAACTTTTTCACCTTTTTCTATTCCATAATCGGCAACAATCTGCCCTAACCTTATTATTCCCTGTCCACCTACTCCGATTAGATAAAAATTATTTTCCATCTTTTATCACCTCTATCGCCCCTGTCGGACAAGTGAATTCACATAATCCGCAGCCGAAACAGGCTGAAGTAATTTCCATATAGGCTTTACTGTTGGCATCTTTAGGGTGAAATAGCATTGCCGGACAGGCTAAAGAACTCAAGCATATCCTGCAGCCCGTACATTTATCTATGTTTACCTTACGTTGGGGGAATTTAATTTTTCTTCTTTTTGCTTGAAGAGCACACTCCCGGCGGGAAACTATTATCGAAACTCCCGGATATTCTATTGCTTTCATCATACTCTCTGTCGCTTTTTTGCTCTGATAAGGATCAATTATCTGAATATCCTCTATACCGCAACCTCGACAGATTTCGACAATATCAACTCTTTTGGTATTAACGGCTCCATTTAAACTAACAGTCCCGGGGTTCTCTTCAAAACCGGTCATGGCAGTCCATCCATTATCTAAAATAATTATGGTTAAGGGGACCTTCTGGTAGACTGCATTAATAAGAGGAGGAATACCGGCATGGAAAAAAGTAGAATCCCCTATGGTGGCTATCACCGGTTTTTTAATACCTGCCCATTTAAAGCCCTGAGCTAAACCAATACTCGCTCCCATAGCCACTTCAGTCCAACAACTCTCAAAAGGTTTGCTCATACCTAAAATGGTACACCCTATATCCCCGGTAATTATAATTTCATCTTTTTTATATTTTAAATTCTTAATCGCCTTATTTAGGGCAAAATAAGTTCCTCGGTGAGGGCAGCCAATACAGAAAGAGGTAGGACGCTTGACTTCCAATTCTTTAGCTCTCTCTAAAATATTAAGATTCTGCCCGGATTCAAGCTTTGTTTTTAAAAGAACTTCCAGTGCATCTTTAATCTTTTTAAAGGAATAATTTCCGATTAGAGAAAGGGTTTTATCAAATTTCCCTAAAATTTCAACTTTCTTTTTTAAGAGATAAGCAATCCTCATCACTTCTGTTTCTATAAGAGGGTCTAATTCTTCTAATACAAGCACCCTGTCTACTTTCTCTAAAAACCTTTTTATCCTCTCTTTAGGCAAGGGGTGAACCATGCCTATCTTTAACCAGGATAGTTTTAAATTATATTTTTTTAAGGCCTCTTTAAAGCTTCCTTCTACCGCTCCGGCGTAAATCACTCCAAGTTTACTGCCATCCTCAAATTGGGTTTCGTTTACTTTTATCCCGGATTCAGTAATATAAGAATCGCTAATTTTGGAAGCTTCGGCCAATCTATTAAGGGCATCCTGATGTTGAGCCATACACCAGACAGCACCCGCTTTGGTATATTTTGCTATATCGCGTTCGAAATGCGCTGCTCTTTTTTCTAATTTCAATTTTTTACCTATTTCAACATCGGAAGCAACATGGGAGATATCGGTGGTTGATCTTAAAAAAACAGGACCTCCGATTTTCTCTGAGATTTCAAAGGCAAGTTTCACATAATCTAAACACTCCTGCTGGGAAGCAAGGTCGAGCATGGGGACTACCATCGATTTAGCATAATAGCGGGAATCTTCTTCGGGCATACCGGCACTTACTCCCGGATCATCGGCCACAAATATAACCAAACCCCCAGTGCAGCCACTATAAGCGATAGATGCCAATGAATCGGCAGCCACATTCACTCCAGACATCTTCATGGTAACCAGGGCTCTTTTTCCGGCCCAGGCGGCACCGGAAGCAATTTCAAAAGCAACCTTTTCGTTCGTACTCCATTCTATGTGAATCCCTAATTCTTCTTTTCGAGGCAGCAAATCCAGAATTACTTCTGTTGAGGGAGTCCCCGGATATCCGGTGACAACTTCCACCCCTGACTCAATTATCCCCTCGGCAATCGCCTCATTTCCGGTTAATAACTTCTTCAAATTTATTCCTCCTCGAGAAGAGGAAGAGTAATTGAAGCAGTCGGTAAAACTAATATTTTTGCTTCACCCCATAATTTTTTAAAACATCGTTTAAAACAGATTGAGCTGATTTAGCTGTTAACATTCCCATTTCCAATATATCTTTATCTTGTATCCCTTCTGATATTAAGTAAATTTTTGCTTTTTCTTTACATTTTGCTATTAAATATGAAATAACTCCTGCGACTACATTTTTTTCTTTGTGAGCTTTAATATTTTTAATAATATCTTCGGGAGTTTTTTCTCCAAGAAAATCTAAAAAATCTTTTGACCCTATCCCCTCATAACATGGGGAAATCATAATTATGGTACTGTTTTCTTTGATGATATGGCCTACCGCCTCTAAAGTTTTAGAAGCTTGATAAAAACTAATATCCATAGGATGACTACTGGCAATTACTATATCTGCTTTTTCCGGAATTTTAACTCCGTAGATATCATTGCATGCCTTTACTCCTGCTTGATGAGTTATAGCAGGATCTCCGGCAACGACTTCTACTATCTCATTTTTATCATTCATCACTGTATTTACTATAAAATCTAATCCTATCATCTTAGCTGCCTCTTCCATCTCTTCCCGAACAGGATTACCTTTTGTTTTCCCCAAGGCAGCTTCTCCTGTTTCTACATAAAGATGGTTATGGCCGATGGTCTCTCTCGAGGATATCCCCGGTAAAATACTTTTTGCCCCTCCTCCATAACCTGCATATCTATGAGGAACTATATTACCGGTAGATATTTTTATATCAGCTTGTGCTACATCTTTGTTCATCCATAATTCATTTCCCCTCTTAGATTTACCGAGATAAAAAAGATTATTATCAGGGTCATGTTGACTAATCTTTACCCTTTCAAAAACCTCTTCGCCTACTTTTTCTTTCACTTCTTCTTCGGTCATCTTTCTATGCTGCCCTCGAGCAATTATTATTTTAATATTTTCATCTGAAATTTCACCCTTATTTAATTCATCTAATATCGGAGGAATTAACAGATGGTCAGGCGTAGGACGAGTGATATCAGTACAGATTATCACTGCGGTACGCTTTCCCTGGGTAATTTTAGGAATGGCTAGAGAACCAATAGGATTTTTTATTGCGTCTTTAATGGCTTTTGCATTGTCTTTAACACCGGGCGTTTCTTTTAATAAACAAATTTTTAATAAATTTTTTTGGGGAATAGTGATAGATATTTTTTCTTTACCATAAGGAAGAAGGATTGTTTTCATAAATTCTACCTCTTTTTATCTTTTAAATTCATTTTTTATTTTTATAATTTATCTCGGTAAAATAAAATATTTATAAATCCTGACAATAAAGGGATAGGGAAAAACTCTCTATCCCTTTATTGTATTGTTGTTTATTCACTCAATTACAAACTATACTTTGCCTTGAGTTCATCCCATTTAGGTGAGCTCATTAATTTTTTTAAGCCTTCATTTAATAGATTTGATAACTCAGTATCACCTTTTCTTAAACCATAGGCATATGTTTTACCAGATCCCCAGGTTCCGACTTCCTTCAACCCTTCCCTGGCTTTTAATATTTCCTTAACCATGGTATCATCTTGAACAGCAGAATCTATCCTTCCATTTAAGAGGTCTTCTATAGCCAAAGTAAAGGTGTCGTATACTTTCATCTTTACATCTACACCCGTTCCAATAAGATTATCTTCTATCCAGTTGGCTCCTGTAGTACCTCTCTGAACTCCTACTGTATGTCCTTGGCTCAGACCGGTGACGATGTTCAGATCAGAATCTGCACGCACTACCAAAGACCACTTGTGTTCCCAATAGGGTATAGTGTAAGCAATAACTTTTGCTCTCTCTTCCGTAAAAGACAGTCCGGAAGCAATAAAGTCAATCTTATTAGCATTTAGAGTGGGAATTATGGTATCCCAGGCTGTCGGTTGATGTTTAACTTCAAAGCCCATCTCTTTGGCAATCCAATCTACTGCTTCCACATCAAATCCTGCAGGTTTAC
>Ga0255374_10068_pt1 | contig 13164 bp, 14 predicted proteins | sample ANMaggSeSYBR01H4_FD_182088 | JGI IMG/M metagenome (GOLD analysis project Ga0255374, IMG submission 182088) | Sediment cell enrichment communities from methane seep in Santa Monica Basin, California, United Staets - ANME aggregate JGI... | ecosystem: Environmental > Aquatic > Marine > Cold seeps >... | reverse complement strand
CATCAATATCTTTTAAATCATCGAGTTCTACTGGAACGATATTTGATAAGACATTTTGTTTTGTGAAGGATAAGAGACATTATCTCTCCGTTATAGAAAGCTCGTAAAAACGAAAGGAGTGCTCTAATGCTTATCTGTGGGTAATAAAACATATAGTTGGGCTCCCAATCGGTGGCAAATTTATTCTTAAATAAGAACTCAGTCTTTGCCGGATAGATAAATTCAAAAAAGGGTTTTAACGCGAAAAATAGAGTGTTGATTATGCGAGTGTTCCTGTTATTCTCCATAGTTTGAAAAGAAAGAGGCGCAAGCCCTATGTGAATCTTCCCTATGCCTTCCCTCTCGAGCATCTCGAAAGATTCCACCATGAGATAATCCATCGTGCCACGTGGGGCATCTCTTCCTCTTCGCTGGAGGTCAAGATAATAATTATTAGTTGCGAGAATGGGATAATAAGTAATGAAACCGACGACTTTATTCTTGTGTTTGCATACAAAATACCTTGCTTTATTTTTCTCAAAATCAATTAATCCAAATGCGAATGAGTACACTGGCGTCATCTTTCTGCTGCTCCATTCCTCTGAAACTTTTTTGATTTCATTTTCCAGTTTATCGTCCCTCTTCGATGTGTATAAATATTCTTCAACAGCCATACCGTTTCTTTTTGCATAGTTCACCGAGCTTCGTATGCACCATTTCTTATTCCCAGATATGTTGAACTTTCTTAGATCTACAATCGCCTCGCAACCAACGTAAATACCTTTGAAACCCTCTTGCCGAAGAACATTAATTACCTTTTCCGTACAGGCAACCAAACAAATATGAACCTTTTTTGACGAGAACTCATCCTTCAAATCTCTTACAGCTTGCCTTAATGATTCCGCTGGAACAATGGGATCCCCTAATACTACAGCAGTCTTGAGAAATTTCCTATAAGCGATGTATCCATCCCATTTACCACGGAAGATTGACAGAGAATCAGAGAGTGTGAGAAAAGACAATGCACTCTTACCATATTTCTGTAAACATTCGATACGATAATTCTCTTCTTTGTTTTTCACAAAACTTAATTTGATCGTGCCTTTAAAACATTTTTATCTAACTTGACTTTGTCAGATTTATGTTTTTTGTCATTTGTTCCATGTGTTGTGATGTTTCATATGTTGAGGAATAGTAGATCATGAATGAATGTCACATAAGACAATTCTAGAGTAACGTTGAATAGAGTGTGAAAATGTAAAAATCAAGAAAGGGATTCCACTAATGTGACAAAGTCAAGATAATAAGTTCTTGGAAAAACATGCTGTGACCAGGAAATGCTAGCAGGTACTGGAAAAATCGATTTTAAATCAATATGGACATCCAGTTTCAAAGAATACTTCAATTCATTAGAAATATTTAAACCGATATATAATAATATAGATTTATACACCAATATGTATTGGGATCTGATGAATTGAAAAATAAATCTTTGAATACAATCATACAAACTCTTCGAAATCCTTGGTGGTTGCAGAACGGACAGACTACCATAAGCCATAAGATTGTAAAAGATTTTACCGGATTTTGTTGTAGATATCTACCAAGATCTGCTAGAAAATTCGTATTTTATGTTACAGACACATTCAGTATCTTAGGATCAAGATTATTCTTTCTAATTTGTCAATTAAATTTAACGGCATATTTAATCAGTGGAAAAGAAAAACATTCTGGAGAAAATGTTACTATTTTATTTCTAAGCAATGAGAATTCCTTTTCCTATCTCCCTGACCTCATATTTTCCGAGGAACCTCAGATTAAAAGAATTGAAAAGATTCATATCTGGAACATCAGCAAAAAACTTATCGAAAATCCTTATAGCATAGACGCGATTTTCATCAAATGCGATAGATTTTATTCGGATTATCTGCAGAAAAATGAACTTACCACCATTCCAGAATTGATTTCAATGACCCTAGACATATCAGAACCTTTCGAAAAAATTTACAATAAATTTAATAAGAGTGCCAAGGAGGATATCAGAAAAGTTAAAAGGTATAATTACACCTATGAAATCTCCAGAGATCTCGATAAATTAAAATTATTCTATACTCATATGTATATGCCATACACATACTCGAGACATGGAAAATTAGCCATATGTGCAAACTTCTTTACTATCAGACATTTATTTGAAAGAGGGAGTAAATTAATGCTCATTAAACTCGATAATAAATATGTTTTTGGATCCCTTTTCTTTATTAAAAAAGATACGGTTATCGGGACACATGCAGGTATTATGGACGAGCAAATCGATTGTTTGAAAAAAAGCATAAGTGCCGCTTCTTATTATTTTTCAATAATATGGGCAAAGGAGAACGGCGCCAAATTTCTGGATTTTGGAACATGCCGACCCTTCCTTAATAATGGATTATTCCAATACAAGAAAAAGTGGGGAGCGGCGATAGAAAAAGCAAATGGTAACTTTGAAATTTTTGCCTTTAAAACATACAGTGATGGTAAGGGAATGCAGAGTTTCTTAGAAAATAATCCCTTCATTCGTATGAATGATCTGCACCACGACTAGAGGACAATAAGTCAAGTAAACGGCAAATTAAGATGAAAAGTTTATATCAACAGGGAAAATAGCGATGTTGCATATGAAACAACAGCCAAATTATGGATTTCCTCTTTCTTCTATTTTAATACGAATACTAATAGCCACTTTGATAATTCTAGTCGTTACCGCTTTAGTTTTTTTTCATGCTTCCTGGTATTTTATACTTTTGATTAGTTTCATTATTTTACCAGTGTATGTATTCTTTGGCATAATAATGTTCAAAAGACGTTTTTATGACTACCGAATGGACATACAAAAAAAAATGATTAATAGCCTAGATATCAAAGGAAACGAATCGATTCTTGATCTTGGATCAGGAGCTGGTGCATTGGTAATAGGTTTTGCCAAACTTCTTCAAGATGGAAAAGCATATGGTCTAGACAAATATTCTCTCAGTGAAAACAAAATCAGAACAAAAATAATTAAATTTGTAAGGATAAACTATATAGGGCATACCTCGAAAAATGCAAAAAGAAATGCCAAGATCGAAGATGTGGATAAAAAATGTGAATTTATTTCTGGTGATTTTACCAGACGCCTAAATTTCCAGAGTGATTACTTTGATATAATATCTTCGTTTCAATCGTTGCACATCATACATACTCAAAAACAAAAACAAGTTTTTCAAGAGATTGATCGAGTATTAAAAAAAGGTGGACGGATCGTTTTTTTCGAACCAAGTCATTTTCTTGGATGGGACGTAAATGAGGTAAAGAACTATTTTGCAAATTTAGGATATATCATTAATATCACTCAACTTAAGACAAGGGTTATTTTCCTTGGAGAGAAATTATAATCTGTTGTTTACATTTTGATTTTTTTAGCCACAGATTTAGATGACTCACTTTGTCAAGAACCAAATTATTATTTCCTAAACAGCCAAATGGCCAAAGTGGATACGCAATACGACAAGCATTCCATATATTTATACGAAACTATTTATATTTTAATATAACATTATAAATTAATAGAAACGTTGGGAAGAAAAATTCATGATTGATATCAATAAATACAGTTCTTCGAAATACCTGTTATTTGGTAGTCTTTATTTTTCCGAAGGTTTACAACTGGCAATTGCCACGGTAATTGTTCCTATTTATTTATTGGAAAAAAATTTCCCCCCAGAACTCGCAACCTTTGTAATAGGGATGATTATGATACCTTGGGCAATCAAATTTGTCTTTGGTTGGATAGTTGACTATTCTATTCAATTAAGTAGAAAACAATTTATATTGTTTGGGGGCCTAGTTTCATCTGTTAGTCTCATAGCTATTGCTTTTGTCGATCCATCTGTCAGTTTGATATCTTTCTTGTTACTATTATTTATTGGTCACTGTGGAATAGGATTCCTTGATGTTTCTGCAGACGCATGGGCAATTGAAATGTCACATGAGAAAGAACGGGGAAAACTAAACGGTGTAATGGCTGCTGGTTTGTTTGCCGGTATGGCTATTGGGGCCTCTATAATAGCCTTAATAGCACAAAGCCTTGGTTATAGCATTGCTTTTTTAGCAGCGGGCTTATTGATCTTACCAATAATTCTTTTCCCGCTTTTTATCAAAGAGATTAAAAAAATCAAAAAACATCAAAAAATTGCATTACTCCTTATTAGCGAATTCAGAAAAAAAACAACACAGTCCATAGCTGTTTTTTTACCAATAGTTCTAATTGGCGGTGGAATTATCCAATTTGCGGTTCCAATTTACATGAAGATCAATCTTCAGTTGGATATAGGTCAAATAGGGTTGATTGCAACAGTATTCATACTGGCAAAAGTGGTCGGTTCGTTAGTCTGTGGAGCAATCTCAGATAAATGGGGCAGGAAAACAGCCATATATATTATTCTTGGATTAAGTGTTTTCTTTTCAGCTTCGTTGATATTTGCAAACAATTGGCAACTTTTGACCGTTCTCTATGGAATAATTGGATTTTTGAGCGGCGGTTTACTTTCAGTGTTGATGGCTACGTGTATGGATATAACCAATCCAAAAATCGGTGCAACACAATTTTCAATTTTAATGAGCCTGGCAAATGCTGGTGAGCTAGGAGGGGGAGCTACAAGCGGTACCCTGATTTCGCTGCTTGGTTTCAGTCGAGTATTTCTTTATTCTGCTTGGGTTTTTGGACCTGCCTTAATTATATTGTATTTTATTAAATTCAAGAAACAAACCAGAAAGGCATGACACATTGCCCACGAAAAAAAGATTCGAAAGCGGTACAAAATATCAAGATAACTTGTGTTTATTTTAGTAAATCATAACGCATCATCGCATCACGAATTAGTTCAGTTTTTGAACCGTCTGAATTAACTAAAGTAAGCGTAGTCCCTTCAACTGGACAGCCTTTTGAATAACATATATCTTGATGAACATCGCTTTTAACCTTTCCACCCAAATGAGAACTCATCCCATATGCAATATGTAATCCAACTTTTTCATCTTCAAGAATATTACCAGTGATTACTGCCTTTGGATTACAACCAATACCCAATTCAGCAATATTTCTACGCGTATCATTTTCTGCAAAGAAGATCAGCATTTCTTCTGCCTTTCTACTAGTTCCAATGACTTCAACAATCCTGTTATTTTTAATAATATACTTTACAATTTCTTCATCATAACTAACCGGCAGTATTCCTTCAGTCTTGCTTTCTCCAAACTTGTAAATCTCCTCAGATGTTGCTTCATAGGGGACTTTCCAACCTTCCCCACTAGGAAAATTTATGAATTGACCTTTTCTACTACAATCTCCACTTTCGGATTTTGCAACGCGGTTTCTTAAATCAATATGGAACGTATCGCCCGTTGAAAACACTACTTCTGCAGCAATAGCATTATTTAACATGCGTTCAATAGCAGTAGCATACACCTGTACCTCTATATAGTTGGCTCTAAATGCAGTTTCTTCCATTCTTCTTTCTACCGCAGGCATGCTAGCACAGCGAGTTATACTTTCTTTGGCAAGACATATCGGTACCAGCGAGGATGTTGCAGAGAACTCAGTCATTGCGATGACCAAGTTTGATTTGCGGACCGCATCAACGACTTCCTGTGGGATAGGTGCACTAGGTTGGCCTGTAGCGTCATATTCTAATATAACAACAGAGAATCCTCGCTCAGCACCCATTTCTCTGAAAGTACTGTACCACTCTTGAGCCATTTCTCTACGGTCCTTCCATGCCGCAGAATCCCTGATATCATCATGCGGAATATCTACCAAGAATAAAATTTTCTCGTCAGGTTTAGGTGCAAATACCGCTTTAAACAATTTTATTCTTTCCCCGGGCCTCATTTTTTTATCCCCAATAATAGAACAACAGTCATTTCTTTATAAAAATTGTAGTCTGAAACATTATATCACAAAAATCAGATTATTGATGAATAAATACAATCCCCTGTTTTCCGCCATCTTCATAATAAATACAAACTTTTTCAATATAAATGATTTCATCTATAGCTACATACAGCGGTTTTAATGCAAGAGAGCCCGATACATTTTCCCATTCATCATTCAAGTAATTTTTTACATTGTCCACATTCTGAATTGGATCAGACATATTTCCAGAGTTTCCAAAATTGTCTTTTAAATAGTCGTGTAATGCAGCCCCAGTCCCCCATGTTGATTCATTAGAATTAGGCCATGGTTTGACCAAAAACCGTTCTTTAACAGAAAGATCATTGCCCACGTTTCCTTCAGTGGAAACAGTGATATATTCAGTAGATATGCTAACATTATAGTGATATTTCGTGTCTGGGAAAAGAAAGCCAGTTGTATTCTCAAAAAATCTGCTGTCCATGCCCTCAACCATTGTAGAGAAACCTGTAGCAATGTTTTGTAACTCAGCTTCTTTCCGCCAATCGTTTTGAAAAACCAGTGAAAATACCGCAGCTATGAGAATGCCCATAGCAATCATAAGGCCGATCTGAGAAAGGGTCAGACCCATTACACCATTATTGTCTCTAATAGATCTTGACATATGTCCTACCGTTGTCTTCTTTTATAAGCTCGAGTTTCAAATCATAAACGCCCGGATGAAAAATAGCTATTTCATTGTGATTTTTACCTGAGAAACGTGCATTTGAATGATAAGTAAAGATTCTCCCAGTATCCATCACAAAGAAATAGTTGTTACTTGTGTCTTCGTCAAGTGTAATGTTATCTGGTTCAAAGCTACTATTCACTGGTAAACCACCGAACACAATGAATCTCAGAGAAGAGGGAAAATCTGCATGTACTGTAACCATTGTTCCCTCATCGGCATACTCGAACATATTTTCCGCCTCAGATACAATTTTATCTGTTTCGCATTCAACTTGGTGAATCTGTGAATCTATCCAAATATTATGAATTGCAATAGAGAAAACAGCGATAATTGCAGCTGCTACAATGATTGCTACCACGATATAGATGGGTAAACCCATAACTGCCTTTTCATCACACAACATACAATACTTCCCCGTATTTCATTAATCAAATAGACATTATAAAAATTTATAAATATTTAAATAAGTATCTATTGATAGTAAATGTAAAATGAGAACATCAAATCATCGAATTTTAGGAATATCAACGACTTTCATCAAAAACGAAAAAGCAGTTCTAGGATTACCAATGAGATTAACAGTATCTCTTATTATTGGAACCGTAGCACTAGTTGCAATACTATCCTATGTTATGAATCCATGTCTATTTCCAGATAGAATGATAGTATCTGTAAATCCCATGGTAAATATTGTATCCGGAAATAACTCTACTGAGATAAACATCACAATTTACGTCAATGAAACCAATGGATATCCCATCAAAAACGCAAATGTAATCATAAAAGGGTTAACAGGAATAGGTGCAAATCATACGGATGAAAACGGAAAAACTATTATTCAGATAACTGTAAAACTAGAAAGTGGAGTAAATGAAGGATACCTAGACGTTTCCGTCAAAGCAGCATGCCATGAAACATTCTCACAGCAAGATATGATAAAAATACTGCGACATTGATCACCTAGGAACCATCTTCTATTTTATTAGGTATTTCACTGGTTTTTTTAAAAGGTCTAACAATTACTGACCCGACGCTGAACGCCTTAAACAATGCCGACCCAATAAGGATGAAACCTACCAACAACAAAAACAGAGGGGAAACAATAATTTCTTTCTGACCAATGGCAATAAGTATTGCAGCGATAAAAGCAATAATACCTCCAATGACGCCTGTAATTTCTATGGGAATCTCCATTCTACCAAGCTTCATCACAGGAGGTTCTCTGCGCTCAATTTTCTCAAGTCTGGATTCAACACTTTCTAAAAACTTAGAATTATAGATATGACCCTCCTTAATTTCCCCATTAATAACATCTAAAGAAGAACTAATCTCACCAATTTTTTCTTTTAGAAAAGCCACCTCAGTTTGCTGTGATATTAATTCCTCTTGCATGATAGTAAATTCACTATCAAGTATTCTTGACACTTCATCAAAGTTTTTATTTTCTGTTCCGCCCTTTAAAATCTCAAAAATTCTCCCCATATTCCCTTCTACCATATTGCCTGGCATCAAATTAGCGGAAGAATCCAGTTTTCTACGAGACAGTCTTTTTTCTACTGCAGACAACCTAGAACTTAAACTATTTGCTGTCTGCTCCAGTTTTCTAATCCAACTTCTAAACGACTGAACAGTATCCTCGGAAGGAGTTTTATTCCTAAGGGCTTTCTTTTTCCTCATGTTAGTCTTACGTTTATCAGCTAGCATAGTTCAACTCTTTTAATTTCCACAGATATGTACCCTACCTTATGGACGATATGGCTCGTTAGAATGAATGTCACTCGATTTTGGAATATCATAGTGATAGAAGCATCATTGAAACGCGATTGGCTCATCCTCTATAAAGCAGTACGGTTTCAAGGTCTTCAAAATCTTCATATCCCGATGCTTTTACAGTCATTTTCATATATGCCTCATTGACATTAGCATCTAATTTTACCGCGTCATCAGCAAAGGTAAGTGTAGCTACACCCTGTGCATCTGTTGTAGCTTCCTGAGCCGTGTGCCCACCCGAAAGTCTTACAACCGCACCTGAAATAGGATCATGACGATCATCATTAGTCGTAACTTTAACATTAACAGAAAATCCGCTAAAATTCAATTCTGCAGCTGATCCGCCTGCATCTTCTGTTTGAACCGAGCCAGAGGTAACTTGAGCATTCATAGTTTGTGTCCCCTGAGGAATCATAAAAATTACTGCCGCAATAACTGCCACAGCCACAATCATGACTATTATCAAATACATCGGTAACCCTAGTACTTGTGCCTCATCATTTCTCCTAAAATGACATAATTTTATCATTTTTTTCTCACCTGTTTCCTTTTAACTGAAAGATGATATTAAACCTATTTATATAAATATTTCTTTTTATTTAAATTTATAAAAAATGTTGCATCTATACTTTCTTGCCAGCATATTTGTAGAATACTGCACCAATATCAAATCTAGGATTTCCCCATTTTACAATTAACACATATGCCATGTTGACTGTCAAAACAACTACTGCAAACAAGTCGCCCACATAAGCTACAGCTATTTATAACACCTGGTTTGCCGCAAATGCTACACAAACCCATAAGGTCCATGTTCTAATGCGCTCCAAGCAATATCAATTTTTTCTTCAACTCATCCAGTGGAATGTTTGTAACAACAAGAGGAATATTTTCACGCTCAGCCAATTTTATCGCAAGAGAGTCAACAGACCCTGGTTTATGATAAACGACAACCGTTGGTTTAACAGGATGAACACGGACAGCAATCATAGGACTTCTACCATATCTTATACCAGTGAATACCAACGCCCTTTCTGTACTCCAACCATAAAGTTTTGCATAATCCACAGAATTTATAGTCTCAATAGTCTTAATACTATCAACTACTGTAAAACCCTTCACACTTTTCTTAAGACCAATATCTTTAGAGGTTAAAATGTTCCCAGAGATCTCTTTAATGAAGGTACTCACGGGAATTGAAAACGGATATTCCATTATCTCAAGAATTCCCCCACGAGTCTCAATCATAGAGTTATACTGACGTAAAATCTTCCCGCCACGTTTTTTTTCATCAATTTCTATAAGAGCGCCAATAACTTTCTTGATAGTCTGTATACCTGGAGATTTCCTTCTCCCCGACTCATAATCGCTTATAACACTCGGAGACAACTTTAGATGGTTTGCCAGTTCAGTTTGACTAATGTCAAAGACATTACGCCATTTGCGAATGGTCTGGCCAGGTTTTGGGCTAAGAGTTATCTCACCAGCTATTTTTTCAGACAAAGCATTTTTTATATTCATATCTCACTCCTTCACAGGTTTAAACTTATTATCCATAATAGCGATAGAGGAATTAAATTTACATACCACTTACACCATTACAATATTGGGGAATATTATATGGTATCAGATACCAACGACGTCGATAAGTATATCGGCAATATGTTAAATAGTTTTCTGAATAAACAACACAGAAAAAAGGCTGAAGACTATCTTTTTATACGTGAACGAATAGACAAATTAAAGGATTATACACGTAGAAACGACGTGCAAAGCCTTCTCACCTTAGGATAAAAAAAAGTTGATGGCATCTTTCAGTTCATCGATAATCCTATGATCGTTCATGTCATCTCATTGCAAATATTTATATTTATCCAATCGATTAGAAATAATGCGGGGCAAAAAAATATGAAAAAAGTTTTACCTTTAATGATGATAGGAATCTTGGTTCTTAGTGGACTTGGGGCAGTTGCTATAACTGATGACAAGAGTTACGATTTAAAAATTGAGAATGAGTTGGTTATAATCTCGAAACCCATTATCACAGACATAGGTCAATACGTAACAGTCACTATAGAAGAATCAACATCTTCTTTGTTGCATGCAGGAAAACCTGTGTTACCAGTTGTAACAAAAGTGTTTACATTACCATTCGGATCGGAAATTAGTCATGTTGATGTAATTTTTTCTGAAGAAAGCGAAATTGCGTTGTCTAAAGAAGTATTGCCTGGTTCAGAACCTGTTTTTATATCTGTTGAATTAAAGAGTGAAAGGAAACCGGTGAAGGATCCCACAGTGTATAGAAACGCAGAATTATATCCATCTTGTAGATATAGTTATACTACTGGGGCTGGTTTGGATAATGAGAACCATGTTATTTATCTCACTGTCAGATGTCATCCTGTTAGATATTCCCCTGAACGAAATATGCTTTACTACAGTGAAAAAGTCGAAATTGATGTGCTCTATAAAGAACCCATGATTCCGACAGTTTTTCCTAATGAATATAAATTGGTAATCATTGCACCAGAAGAATATTCAGCAGGAATTCAGCCATTAGTGGAACATAAGAATAACCATAATGTAAATACTATGTTTAAAGCAGTTGAGGAGATATACTCTGAGTATAACGGCAGAGATGAATCCGAACAAATTAAGTATTTCATTAAAGATGTAATTGAAGATTTTGGTGTTGCCTATGTTTTACTTATAGGAAGTGTTTATAAACTCCCCATGAGAACAAGTTACATTAGAGTATGGGATCGATGGGTGCATGCCACACTCACCGATTTATACTATTCAGATATTTATGATACGGACGGTGAATTTTGCAGTTGGAATTCGAATAATAATAGTAAGTTCGGAGAAACAGGAGAAGATCAATTAGATCTTTACCCCGATGTGTATATAGGGCGGCTTGCTTGTGATAAATTTAAAGAAGTAGAAACAGTAGTTGATAAAATCATTCATTATGAAAATGAGGCTTTTTATCAAGACTGGTTTAACAATATGATTTTTATCGGTGGAGACACGTTTCTACAGAATCCGGGTAATGAAGGAGAAGAAATCAATGAGATTAATATGAATATTATGTCTGATTTTAACCCATCTGCTATAATCTGGACATCAAAAGATAACTTCAATCGAAAAACAATTTCTGGGGCAATTAACGAAGGTGCTGGTTTTTTGGATTATTCAGGCCATGGATTTGAACATGGGATGGGTACATATCCACCATCCGACAAGAATTTTAAGGTATATATCACTCCATATATTAGGGACCTAGTGAATGGGTATAAACTTCCAATTATATTTTTTGATGCTTGTCTAACCACAAAACTTGATTTTACGCTTGGTGATCTTCTCAGCTATAAGGAATTCCAAATTTTTAAAATCCTTACGCTAATACCAGGAATTGATGAAGATATGAAACTGCCGTGTTATGCATGGTATTTCGTAAAACATGAAGGTGGCGGCGCAATTGCCACAATAGGTGCAACCAGAACAGCATTTGGAGGAGTAGAAGCAGGGGCAGGAAAAATATCTATCGAATTCTTTAAAGCGTATAATAATAGTGAGATGCTTGGTCAAATGATGACAAAAGCTCAAAATGCATATATTACTGATGTACCTTGGGATGAATTCACGGTTGAAGAATTCACACTCCTTGGTGATCCAAGCTTAAAACTTGGAGGATATTCTTAATTAATTTTCTCCAAATTATCTTTTCTATGATAATTCTAAGGTTACAAAAGAGATCTTTTTTCTTCCTTATGACTCATTTTCTAAGGAGAGAATAAGAAGAGATAACGCTCTGTAAGGTACTTTTTACTCTTTCACCCTATATGTTTCCAGGATACAAACAAGATTATAAAGCATTAGTTGTTTCTGAATTTGGAGATTTGAAAGGAGTGAATGGTATGGGGGAAAAAATTGAGATTGATGAGAAGGAAAGATTGAAGAAACATATGCTTTTGGACAAGCTGATGGATGGTTGTTATATAGAACCGGTTACAAAAAATTTCTACTGCAAGAAATGTGATTGCATAGTCACTATTGATTGGGTTAAAAACGAAGCATATTGTGTAAATGATGGGATAATTTGTCCTTGTGTTAAGGATGAAGATGTCAAAGAGCCTGTTACTATAATACAAGATGGTAAGCTGTGGCTTCTATTGGATGAGATAAAAGATTCTGAGGAAGTTATTGATTGAAAGTAGGTGAAATAACATTCCTGGAGATATATGGATCTGTAACGATTGTAATTTTCGTTTTGGATCTCCTATTTCTGATTCTGACACATTAAAAGGCCGGTGTCCCTATTGTGGGAGCAAAAGTATCGATGTTTTCTAAATGAAACACAAAGATAACCACAATAACATGTTTTCTTCTCTTTCTAAAAGGGTTATGCTGGATTGTTTTTCTTATACCAGGGGCAATTGAAGCATGAATCAGGATGGACAGGGCATCCCTTGAAATTGTGCTTTGCTATTAACCAGCATTCGTTCCCATAACCTTCAGTATATGATTCACAGTTCTCCCTCATGGTTTTCGGGCATTTCATATGCTCCCAGCAATTTTTGGAGTTGTTTTTCATTCATTCCAACCTGGTTGTACTCTAATACCGATATTATTTAAAACTAACCTGTAAAAATGTCATTTTGACATTCTGCCACAATATGTTTATTAATGGTTATTAACAGAGTATAGCATAGGGAGAATGAAAAAGAAAGTTTTACGAGTTGAAGCATGC
>Ga0255374_10067_pt1 | contig 13333 bp, 10 predicted proteins | sample ANMaggSeSYBR01H4_FD_182088 | JGI IMG/M metagenome (GOLD analysis project Ga0255374, IMG submission 182088) | Sediment cell enrichment communities from methane seep in Santa Monica Basin, California, United Staets - ANME aggregate JGI... | ecosystem: Environmental > Aquatic > Marine > Cold seeps >... | reverse complement strand
TGCAATATAAGGAGTTAGTGAGAAAAGATGGATTAATTCGCGAATTTGGTCGATTTTAATCTGGGTACTATCTTCCTCGACAGTAACCAGGAACAGGTCAGGATGCTCAAGTCGGGCTATATTCTGGCAGGTCTGGCAAATCCTGCAGGGAATACCAGGTTCAACCGGACTCTGGCAGTATATGGCTTGAATAAACCGCAAAGCAAGGTTCTTTTTACCAATCCCAGCAGGACCAGTGATTAAGTAGGCGTGGCGTAATGTATCCTGAACGATATGTCCACGCAGTAATTGAATAGCCCATTCATGTCCAATCAGGTCCCAGCTCATGGATCAATTCTACGACAGGGCACTCATTTCCGCAATGTTGTTGACACATATCTGGCAACCCAGTAGAATCAGCCCAGTATGGATATCCTGAAATCATTAAATCCCCAACAAATAAAAGCGGTCACAGCCCCTCCCGGACCTATCCTTGTTCTTGCAGGACCAGGATCAGGCAAGACGCGTGTTTTAACACACCGGGCAGCTTATTTGATTGGAGATCGGGGTATTCAACCATATCAAGTTATGGCAGTAACTTTTACCAATAAAGCCGCCTCGGTAATGGGTGAGCGGATCTCCGTACTATTGGGACAAGATACTCATAGCTTAACATTGGGTACCTTCCATGCCACCTGTGCCCGAATACTTCGCATAGAGGCAGAGCACTTGCCGGTTAATTCCAACTATGTCATTTTTGATGCGGATGATCAGGTTAAAATAGTTCGTCAGGTTATCCAGGATCAGAACCTGGATGATAAACGTTACCGGCCTCATGGTGTTCATGCATCGATCTCAGCAGCAAAGAATGAACTATACCTACCAGAAGACTTCCCAATTCAAACTTATCGTGATGAAATAGTCGCCAGGGTGTATCAACAGTACCAGAAAATCCTCCTGGCGAGTAATGCTCTTGATTTTGATGACCTATTATTGTGGATGGCATTATTATTATCAGATAATGAGGAGATCCGGGAGAAATATGCCCAACGGTTTCGCTTTATCCTGGTTGATGAATTCCAGGATACAAACATGGCGCAGTATTCATTATTGAAGCACTTGGCATCCCATCATCGCAATTTATTTGTTGTGGGAGATTCTGATCAATCAATCTACCGCTGGCGGGGGGCAGATTACAGGAATGTCCGCAGATTCGAAGAGGATTTTTCTGACGCAGAAGTGATTCTATTAGAGCAAAACTACAGGTCGACCCAGAATATTCTTGATACTGCGATGTCCATTATCGATAGGAATACGAACCGGACGCCTAAAAAGCTCTTTACTGAAAGGGGAGCAGGGGAGAAGATTTTCATCCGGGAGACATATGATGAAAGGGAACAGGCTCAAACTGTAGTGGATACAATTATCCAGCAAATAGCAGAGAGAAAGGCAGCAGCCTCAGAATTTGCTGTGATGTACAGGACCAATGCCCAATCCCGCTTGTTGGAAGAGGCTTTCCTTTCGGCTAACCTGCCGTATAAACTGGTTGGTGCTCAGCGGTTTTATGGACGTAGGGAGGTAAAAGACATTATTGCTTACCTTCGCCTGGTTGCAAATCCAGAGGATCTATTCAGTTTGTCTCGTGTGATTAATACACCCAGTCGAAAAATCGGGACAAAAACTTTTGCAGAATTGATGACAGTTGCTCAACAAAAAGAGATTTCCCCTGGTGATTTGCTACTAAAACTTGCTAAAGAAAACCCCTCGGACCTGGATTCATTTACGAAGGCTGGGGGTAGCCGATTGTTGGGATTTGGACGATTGTTGTTCAAATGGAGAAATGTAGTCGATACTCTTCCCCCTGTTGAAATTGTTGACCTTATTTTGTCAGATATTGATTACCGGAGCTACATTGAGGATGGCAGTGAGGAAGGTTATGATCGATGGGAAAACATCACTGAACTTCGGAGATTGGCTTCTGAATACCAAACAGTTGGTTTGTTATCATTTCTGGAGGATGTGGCCCTGGTTTCCGATCAAGATACATTGGATTCAACCCTAGATGTACCCACTTTATTGACCCTTCATGCTGCTAAGGGGTTAGAATTTGGCACGGTTTTTATCATCGGATTAAATGAAGGAATCTTGCCGCACCAAAGATCATTTGATGAACCCGAAGCGATGGAAGAAGAACGACGGTTATTTTATGTTGGAACCACCCGGGCGAAAGATCGCTTATATCTGTTTCATTCACTAAATCGGTATACCTATGGTTATTTCGAACCGATGGAATCCTCCCGTTATTACCGGGATATCCCTGTTGATTTACGAGCGGAGGATAGCCTTCCCCAATACCCTCCCACACCAAGGACGAGCCCTCAAATCGTCCAATCCTGGAAAAACATCCAGAAAGAATCTCCACAAGTAGATAAATTGGAGAGCCAATATCATCCAGGACAAAAAATCAAACATGCCAAATGGGGAGAAGGTTTGGTGTTAAATAGTGTTCTTCAGGATGATGACGAAATTGTTGATATCTTTTTTGAAGGAGTTGGGAAGAAAAAACTCATCGCCTCACTGGCAGATCTGAAAATAATTGACTCCTAGAGAATGGTAAAATAATTTTAGGTATCCCCAGAAACAAGCTATTGGATTAATGATATGGCTGTAATTGAGAAAGGGTCATTTGAGGTCATCAGCCGAAGTCCCACTCAGACTCGACGGATTGGTATGCGATTAGGTGAAATGCTCCAACCTGGAGATGTTATTGGACTGGAAGGAAATCTGGGTTCCGGAAAAACAACCATGGTCCAGGGAATCGCTTCCGGATGGGGATCCTATGACTCAGTATCCAGTCCGACATATGTGCTTGTAAATGTTTACCGGCGATTGGATCGCAATCAGCTCTTTCATCTTGATGCCTTTCGATTAGAAAACTCTGAAGAAGCTATTGATCTGGATATCGATGCCATGCTTGATCAGGGGCCGCTTTTGGTAGAGTGGGCTGACCGTATTAAAGAAGCCTTGCCGGAAAATTATCTCTGGATAAATATGCGTTTAATCAATGATGAGCAGAGAGATTTTATTGTTAATGCAAGGGGCGATCGCCATAAAACCTTGCTGGAGCGATTCCGGGAAGATATTTACGGAGCATAAGTATGTTATTGGCAGTGGATACCTCAACTCAGACCGTGGGAATTGCCCTGTTTGATGGCAACCAGATATTGTGTGAAGAAAGTTGGATCTCCCGCCGCTACCATACTGTAGAATTAGCAAAAGCTGTACAGTCAAACCTTTCCCGAGCAGAATTAACTGTGACTGATTTGCATGTATTGGCAATTGCAATCGGACCGGGATCTTTTACAGGACTCCGAATCGGATTGGCATTAATCAAAGGGATCGCCTATACCAACCAATTACCTGTAATTGGGATCCCTACCCTTGATATAACTGCCAGGGCTGTTCCAGTTCGGGATATAAAATTGGCAGCTGTTCTCCAGGCAGGCAGAAGCCGTTTAGCAGTCGGCTGGTACAAAAATGTTGATGGCGTTTGGGAAGCAGAGGATGCTGTTGAAAACCTTTCCCTGGACGAGCTGCTAAAAGAGATCGATTCTCCCATCATACTAACAGGGGAGCTAAGCGAAGAAATCCGCCAGCTTGTCCAGGACCATGATTTGATAGAAACAGCCAGCCCTACTATGGCTCTTAGAAGTCCAAAATATCTGGCTGAATTAGCCTGGAAAAGATGGAAAGACGGTGCTGTTGATGATATTCTGAATCTTTCTCCAACCTATCTGCATAAGGGAAATCCAATCCCTGGATAAAAATTATCAAGGAGTATAATTCCCGAATGAATTCGGACCAAGTGCTGAAAAATATAGCAGAAGATATATCAAGCTGCAAGAAATGTGAATTGAATCATTCCCGTGATAAAGGAGTGCCGGGTGAAGGCCCGACCAATGCAGAGATCATGTTCATCGGGGAGGGACCCGGATTTCATGAAAATATGCAGGGTAGACCTTTTGTCGGAGCAGCTGGTGACTTATTAGTGGAATTATTAGATTCTATCGGTATGAAAAGAGAGGAAGTTTTTATTACGAATGTTGTAAAATGCAGACCACCCGGAAACCGGGATCCTGCCATAGAAGAACTTGAAGCATGCAACTCCTATCTGGATCAGCAAATTCAGGCAATCAATCCAAGTGTTATTGTCACCTTGGGACGATTTTCGATGGGAAAATTTATCCCACATGCAAAGATCAGTGAAATTCACGGACAGTCGATCCGGGTCAAAGGGATGCTGGTAATCCCTTTTTATCATCCAGCAGCAGCGCTCCATCGTCCTTCATTACGGTCTGTCATAGAAGAAGATTTTGCAAAACTTCCCGCTTTAATAAAAGGAGCAGCAAAAATCCCCGAAGTTCAATTGGAAGAACATTCAGAGAATAACAATAATCAAGCGGAGCAATTATCACTGTTCTGATTAATTGATAAAGATTGGGAACATATATATCCAAGGACAAGAGTGAACTACTCCAGAAAATTCAGAACCGAACTGTAAAAGTTGTTGTGTTGGGATTAGGAGTTGTTGGTTTACCTCTGGCAGGTTTGTTAAAATAGACTGAATATCAGAATCAAAATTACGAAAGGATTCTGGTATTGATTTACATCAGAAGGGAGTTTTCATGAAAAAATATCTCATCACCGGGGTGGCTGGATTTATCGCCTCTGTTGTTGCGGAAATGCTGCTTGATCAAGGTGCAGAGATTGTTGGTCTTGATAATCTTAATCATGCCTATGATGTGCGCATGAAAGAGTACCGCCTTGCCAAACTAAACAAACACCCGGGATTTTCATTTCTTAAACTAGATGTCAGCGACCAAAATTTGCTACATAATATCCAGCTTACCGGGCAGGGTTTTAACGCCGTCATAAATCTGGCTGCCCGAGCTGGTGTCCGGGATAGTTTAAAAGATCCTTGGGTTTATATGGATACAAATGCAACCGGTACTTTAAATCTACTTGAACTATGCCGGCAGGAAAATATACCCAAGTTTATCCTGGCATCTACATCGAGTATTTACGGTGAAGATGCACCTCTGCCAACTCCAGAAACAGCTCCCAGCGATAAACCGCTTCAAGCTTATGCGGCTAGTAAGAAGGCAGCAGAAGCGATGGCTCATGCCTACCATTTTTTATATGGAGTTGATGTATCTATTGTGAGATATTTTACAGTTTATGGTCCTGCAGGCCGACCAGATATGGTCATGTTCCGTTTCTGCAAGTGGATCCAGGAGGATATGCCTGTTCATTTGTTTGGAGATGGTGATCAATCTCGCGGCTTCACCTATGTGGATGATATCGCAAGAGGAACCATCTCTGCGCTAAAATTAGTTGGTTATGAAATTATCAATTTGGGTGGACATGAAGTGATGACAATTAATGAGCTGATTGCTGGTTTGGAAAATAAAATTGGTAAACAGGCTGAGATCGAGTTTCATACTAAACATCCGGCTGATATGTATACAAATCAGGCTGATATCAGCAAGGCAAAATCACTTCTAGATTGGGAACCAAAAGTTTCCCTGGAAGATGGGATCGAAAAGTTGGTTGATTGGTATCAAAAAGAGCGCGAATGGGTGAAAAATATCAACACGGATTGAATTATGGTTGACACAGAGATCACAAAAAGAGAAAATTATATCGGATTCCTTGATGCCTTAAGAGGGTTTTTAGCATTCTGGGTGTATTATGGACATCTGAAAATGGCTTCTATCGGAAGAGAAGTACTTTGGGGATCTCCTGCTCTTGCGGTGGATGGATTTATGATCTTGTCTGGATTTTTAATGGCTTACCATTGGGCACGCCGAGATAAGAAATTTTCAACTTTCTGGGCTCAAACGAAAGATTTTTATCTCCGGCGTTTCTTTAGAATCGCACCGCTGTATTATTTATTAGTTTCCATAGAATTTTTATTGCAAAAAGAGTTATTTTCTATAAAAAGTGTAGTGAATAAATTAATATCTCCTGCTTGGGCCGGTATAGTATTAAATTTTGATATCCCAGTAGCAAGAAACATTGACTTTGCAAATATTTTTTCTCACTACAGTTTTGCTTTTGGATTAATCCCCAAATATGCCAATAGCAACCTTATTCCCGATTGGAGCATATCATTGGAGATGCAATTCTATCTAATTTTCCCATTTATTGTCTTGTTGATAACCAGAATGGGTTCATTTTCGGTGACCTTTTTCAGTTTATTGGCTGCAATAGCCACAAATAAATTCTTTGGTTTGTATCTGGATAAGGGAATCCTGTGGAACTTTCCACAACCATCTTTTATTTTATTTAAAATCAATTTTTTCCTGGCCGGGATGGCCCTTGCTTATGCATACCTGAGTAAGGATTCTAAACGGAGAATCGCTTGGCTTTTCCTGGTCGCAATTTCTCTTTATGACGCTAGCACTCGGGTGCAAATCATAGCCGCAGCTTTGACTTTCATGTTAATGTTTGATTTTGATAAAAATGAGATTTTTAATCGATTAGGATCTAGGAAGATCTCAAAATTTTTTGGTGATACCTCTTATTCACTCTATCTTTTGCATCTTTTGATAATGTATCCAATTCTCTATATCTTATTCCAACAAGATTGGTACTTCGGTTTGAGCACCTATGTCAGGTTTTTTGTATCCCTTGTAATTATCAGTCCTATTGTATATGGTTTATCTTATATCTTGCATCGGACAATAGAAATGCCGGGGATTCTTCTGGGGAAAAAGGTTGCACAACGAGTAAATTCGAAAAGGGCCAAGACCTGAAACCAAAGATATCTTTTGAGAGCTGAGCGTATTTGATTGAACCTCGTGAAGGCGCTTGGTATACGGATCCTAATATCATTCCTGGTACTAATCATAGGACACACTCCGCTCATCGTTAATTTGAAAATATGGATGACTGCTAACACAGTATTATTGTTGAATTGGCTACTTATATCCTGATTCGATGAGTAATCGAAAATAGACTAGAGGGGAAATAAAATATTTCTGCGACTGTCTCTGAGATAAGTGAATGATATTCGGTAGGGGGAAAATCAGGTTAATAGTAACGATTTTTCCCTTGACCCGCTTGTCATGTGAGTTATAATTCAATGACTGAAATATAGAAATGTACTCTCAATGAGGTTATCCTGAAACTCTGGCCGAAGGTGTCGGGCATATTGGAAATGCCATACTATGGATCAGGATTGTTCGGGTGGCGTAAAGCTAGTATTCAGATAAATAGTTCCTCGAATCAAAGCAGAAAAATAACTTAAGGAAGGCATGAAAAAAGTTAGAACTGCCATTCGAATTATCAAAGAAGAAGGTTGGTCCTCGTTGTTCCGAAAGTCCCTTCAAAAGGTCCGCTCTTATGGATCTAGGACAGCAATAGATGAACTAGGGATTTGTCATCAAACTCTAATGGCTGATAAAAAACCGGGATTAATGATTGATGTGGGTGCCCATCAGGGGGGCGCGCTGGCTCCATTTGTGAAATCTGGATGGAGGGTCTTTGCTTTTGAACCTGATCTTGAGAATCGGGAAGAATTAACCAGGAAATTTGGATCCAATCCCCTTGTTCAGATTGACCCCCGTGCGGTTTCAAATCGACCAGCTTCGAAAGTAATTTTATACAAGAGTGACCAATCCAGTGGGATTAGCTCGTTGACACCTTTTCATGAGAGTCATCATGAAGCTCTCAAGGTGGATGTGATTACCCTCGCTAGTTTCCTTGAAGAGCAGCAGTTACTTGAAGAGCAAATTGATTTATTGAAGATTGATACTGAAGGGTATGATTATTTTGTTTTGCAAGGTTTCCCCTGGGATCAAGTTACTCCGGATTTAATCTTGTGTGAATTTGAAAACGCAAAAACAATACCGCTGGGTTATTCGATAACTGATCTGGCTGAGTATCTCAAGGCTAGATCATATCAATTGATTATCTCGGAATGGTATCCCATTCAGGCATACGGCAGTTCCCATCGCTGGAGGCGGTTTGCTCATTATCCCTGTGAGTTACTTGATCCAAAAGCTTGGGGAAATATAATGGCTGCTAGAGATCCCGAGATCTTCAATATATTGTCCAAAGCATGTCATCTTTAGATCGAGCAAGGCAAATTCTATTATGGTAACGATTATCCTGATCTCATTTCTATTATTATTTTTCATCTTCATCGGAAAAGATGGATTTGAATTACGGGACGCACTCGTAAAATCATTCCTGAGTAATTTCTTCCTGATTTTATTGTCAACCGAGGTCTTGTCCCTGATAAATCAGATTACGTTCAAAGGAATATTATTCTTTTGGATTTTGATTGTAATTATTGAGCTTATTGCTCTGATCAGAATGATCCAATCAAAGAAATTTGATCTTTCACAGATTAATTCCCTAAAAGGAAAATTAATCCTTACTAGGTTTGAGTGGTTGATTGTAGGTCTAATTGGTGTGATTTGTGCCACGACCTTATTGATTGCTTTATTATCGCCACCAAACAATTATGATTCCATGACTTATCACATGGCGCGAGTAGCGGAATGGATTCAACATCAAAATGTGAATTTTTATCCAACGGCTATCCCAAGACAAAATTATTCCATGCCTTTTGCTGAGTATGTTGTACTTCAATTCCAGATCCTTAGTAGATCAGATCTTTATGCGAATTTGGTTCAATGGTTAAGTTTCATTTTCTCGATGGTGATTGTCTCGTTAATTACAAAAGAACTCAAGTTCTCTAAATTCACTCAACTAGTGGCAGGATTTGTTGCTTCTGCGACACCTATGGCGATTCTCCAAAGCAGCAGCACCCAGAATGATCTGGTTTTGGGAGTACTATGTCTGAGCTTTGCATACTTTCTATTGAGATTTGTTAAATCTTATACTGTAGAAGATGGTATATTTACAGCCATTTCCTTAGGTTTAGCTTTACTTACCAAAGGTACTGGATATATATTTTGTGCTGCGATCGGTATCTTTTTAAGTGTATATAAGATATTTTCTTTAACAGAAAAAGAGAGAAAATACAAATTAGTGTGGTCTTTAGGGTTGATAGTGGTTGCTGGTTTAATCATGAATAGCGGACATTATATTCGCAACTATAATTTATACGGTCACCCTCTTTCTACGGCAAACAGTAGAATAACCACGGACAATCTATCTCTAACCACTACTTATGCAAACCTGATTAGAAACGCTGCAGTTCAATTAGCAACACCTTTGCCGATGATTAATAATATGATTGTCAGCGCGACCGAATGGACTCTTGGGGAAAATATCAATAACTCTGATGCAACATTTGAAGCGGCAGAATTTTCAGTTGATTTTCGGATTAATTCGGATTATTCTGGTAATTTGTTTCAGATGGTTTTATTAACATTAGCACTTATTCTTTTGCCCTGGTTGATCAAAAACAGAAAATCTGCCCTTTTCTTCTACCTTCTGGCAGTCTTCGCCGCGATTGTGGTATTCAATGTATCCATCAAGTGGCAACCTTGGGGAAGTCGTCTAATCACTCCGATATTTTTGTTGGGATCGCCCTTGATTGCTATCCTTATAAATAAAACGATCTCATCTAAGAAACTGATCTCATCATTGATGGTGGTGTTGTTCTTGTTCAGTGTACCTTTTTTACTATTGAATTCTATACGGCCCCTGGTTCCGTTTTTTGAAGATGATTCCGTTTTATATACTAATAGGGTGCAAAAATTCTTTTCTAATTATCCAAATCAATACAAAACTTTTTCAAAAATTATTTCACCTTTTTTTAAAGGTAGATCTATTTTGCATACAGATCGAAGGATGCTGTACTTTCTCAGCAATTTTAGGACATATTATGATTACAATAAAGCGTTGAGAGTAATTGAAGAAGAAAAGCCACAAGAAGTAGGTTTGTTTCTTGGCAGTGATGACTGGGAATATCCAATCTGGGTGTTTAGTGGAAACCATGCTGGACAAGGAGAAATTGAATTCCGGCATATTGCCGTAGAGGATATCTCTGGCAATCTCCAAGAGGAACTACTTGCTTTCCCATCTCTGGTTTTATCGACTCGAGAATTCGACCAAACTATCGCTGGAGTTGAATACGAAATAATCTTTGATACAGATAGCATTGATGTGTTGAGGAAAATTGACTGATTGGGTTTAATTATTCTGACTGAAAAGAACCGCTGCGAATATTTCCACGAGCTTCTATTTGATGAATGTGTTGAACCTGGAAATTTCAGAAAGTTAAATATATATAAAAGTTGAACTATTGGTAACAAGATATGGAAAACACTACTATCAAGTCTAAGCGTGAACTACCTCGAATTATTATCAATGATGATAATGGCATAAAGAGACTAATCAACCTTCAAGAATTATGGCAATATCGCGATTTGTTTTGGTTCCTTGTTAAAAGGGATATTAAAACCCGATATGCTCAATCGATAATGGGGGTGGGGTGGGCTATTATCCAACCTGTCTTTAGTATGATTATTTTCACGATTGTGTTTGGGAATATTGCTAAAATCAATTCTGAGGGAATTCCCTACGCTATCTTCAGTTATACAGCATTGGTACCCTGGACTTACTTTTCGAGCTCGTTAACCGATTCCAGTAGAAGTCTAATTTCCTCAAAGAATCTAATTACAAAGGTTTATTTTCCTCGTTTGGTCATACCTGTCGCCCCAGTCCTCGCAAAATTAATTGATTTCGGAATTTCTTTCTTGATTTTAATCGGTATGATGGTTTGGTTTGGCATCACGCCTTCAATCTGGGCAGCATTTATACCGATATTTGTTCTGATTATGATGCTCGCTGCAGCTGGAGTAGGGATGTGGTTAACAGCCTTGTCAATCCAGTACCGGGATATTCAATACGGATCAAGTTTTTTTATTCAGTTATTGATGTACATTTCCCCTGTCATATATCCTGCAAGCAATGTTCCTGATAAATTCCAACTTGTATATGCTCTGAATCCGATGGTGGGGGTGATCGAGGGATTCCGGGCTGTATTGCTTGGCACTCACAGTATGCCGTGGTTCTATATTTGGATTGGTTCAGCATCAGCCTTAGTTTTGTTTATCAGTGGAGCCCTGTACTTCAGGCGCATGGAACGGTACTTTGCTGATGTTGCCTGAAATACAGCTTAGGTAAGGAAAAGAAATGGTTGATTATAGTATCCGAGTAAATGATATATCAAAACGCTACAGAATTGGTTTGGAACAGCAAGTACCAAGTACTTTTGTTGAGGCTTTTTCTGAGTGGATCTCAAGGCCAATTAAGAATTATCGCCGTTTACGAAAATTAACTCAATTTGATAATGATCAAACCGCCGAGCAGGAGAATATAATTTGGGCTTTAAGAGATATTTCTTTTAATGTTAAACCTGGAGAGGTTGTTGGTGTTATTGGAAAAAATGGAGCTGGGAAGAGTACTTTGTTAAAGGTATTAAGTCGGATAACTCATCCCACCTCGGGTCAAGTAGAGTTATTAGGTCGAGTTTCCAGTTTATTGGAAGTTGGAACAGGCTTTCACCCCGAACTGACCGGAAGAGAGAATATCTATCTTAATGGAACAATTCTGGGGATGACTAAGGCAGAGATAGATCTAAAATTTGATGAGATTGTTGATTTCTCTGGTGTAAAAAAGTTTATTGATACACCAGTAAAATTTTACTCTAGTGGCATGCGGGTTAGACTGGCTTTTTCAGTGGCAGCGCATCTTGAACCGGAAATATTATTAATTGATGAAGTCCTTTCTGTCGGTGATGCGGCTTTTCAAAAAAAATCCCTTGGAAAAATGGAGGAAGTATCCAAAGCAGGAAGAACAGTCTTATTTGTCAGTCATAACATGGGAGCGGTCCGCTCTCTTTGTTCGCGGGGCTTACTTTTGGAAAATGGCATCCTGGTCAAAGATGGAGAGGTTGATCAAGTAATAAATGACTATTTATCTAATAAAGATGTTTCAACTGCAGGCCGGTTGAGTTGGTCAGATGCAGGTGCTCCTCAGGATACAGACCTCATCCTGCGTGGAATCGAACTGTATTCCGAAAATAAGGAGATAAGAACATCCTTTCAGATAGATGAAGGTTTTGAGATCCATATTCATTATGAGATCAAAGATGAAATCAAGAATCTCCGGCTATATTTGAGATTAAAAACAACTATGGGAGAAACCGTATTTGCCACTTATGAAGATGCTACTATCCGGGAAGGATTTAATCGGAAACCAGGAGCTTATACAGCCATCTGCAAAATCCCTCCGAACCTTCTAAATAATTTAACCTATCGAATTTACATTGGGTTTGATTCCCCGGGTTATAAAGTGTTGATCCCGGGAAAAGAATACTTAGAAGTTGATATCATCGATACATCTGACGGATACCGCTACTCAAAAGAAGCGTTTGATGGACCCATCCGCCCGGTAGTGAATTGGGAAGTGCAAAATCAATAAATTCGATATAAATCCATTGATAGCTCAATTACCTGAATGTGGAATCTAGATGACTATGAATATTGTTTATTTTTCTAAGGGTGTCAGGGGCAGCCGCTGCCTGGCTCATATACTAGATGCTGGGTATGATGTCAAAGCGGTGGTTGGCGTATCGAAGGAAGATAGTCTAGAGAAATTAGGCCAGCAGCATGATTTTCCTATTATTTTTCTAGATAAGCTCAATACACCCGAAACCGTCAAGGTGTTGGAAGCATATAATCCGGATCTCTTTATTCTCTGCGGTTACAACAAAATCCTGAAATCATTGATCATAAATATCCCCCCATCAGGGACGATAAACCTGCATGGAGGTAAACTCCCAGAATACCGGGGGGCTGCTCCGATCAATTGGCAAATCATCAACGGAGAGACAACAGGGGGGTGCTCAATTATCTATGTGGACGAAGGGATTGATACAGGAGATATCATCGCTCAGGAAATCTATCCCATCACGGTGGAAGATACCCATGCCAGTGTGTTGGAGAAGACATTAAATATCTTTCCTCCCCTTCTAGAGACGGTTCTCCAGCAGATTGAAAGCGGGAGCGTAAAGGTAGCTAAACAGGATCTGCTTGCAGGACAATATTATTCCCGCCGGTATCCTCGAGACAGCCACATAGATTGGAAGACGATGGATGATATCCAGGTCAATAACCTTGTCCGGGGCATGCATGGTCCCTATCCGGCAGCATTCACATATTTGGGAGATACAAAGATAGAGATCCATAAAACAAAACTCTTGGACGAAAGTATCAGTGGGACTCCAGGTCGCGTTCCCCAGAAACGTGGTATGGATGTGATAGTGCTGGCAAAAAATCGTGGACTGCTGATTGAAAAAATCTCAGTC
>Ga0255374_10063_pt2 | contig 13364 bp, 14 predicted proteins | sample ANMaggSeSYBR01H4_FD_182088 | JGI IMG/M metagenome (GOLD analysis project Ga0255374, IMG submission 182088) | Sediment cell enrichment communities from methane seep in Santa Monica Basin, California, United Staets - ANME aggregate JGI... | ecosystem: Environmental > Aquatic > Marine > Cold seeps >... | reverse complement strand
GATTTCTGCGGTAGAAAAGATTTACTGAAACAAATTTCCAATCATATCAAAGCATCCCAGAACATAGCAGTTTTCGGTGAAAGGCGTGTCGGAAAGTCATCTCTCGTTTATGAAGCGGTCAGGAGGTTGAGAGGAACCGATCTTTTATACATGGATCTCCTTGGTATTAAATCTGTAGATGCCTTGTGCAAGAGGATGCTTCGAGCAATAGTGACTTTGGAAAACAAGATGAGTTGGGTAACCAGGATGATTAAGACCCTGTCGCATCTCAGACCAACCATTACTACAGATCCTGTCACCTCCATGCCTATCGTTTCTTTCGATGCTTCCGTGGAGCTGAAGGCTGGTTCAATTCAGGAGGTACTCGATTTAATCGAATCCATAAGTAAGAAAAAGTGTTTTGTTGTCGTCTTTGATGAATTCCAGGATATATTAGAGATAAACGACGCCGATGAGGCCATTGCACTTTTAAGGAGCAAGATACAGTTTCACAACAATATCGCTTATGTCTTTGTTGGGAGCATGAGGCATAAGATGGACGAGATATTTATCTCCCCAAATTCAGCTTTTTTTAAGTCGGCTATCCCGCTCACCGTTGATCCGATGCCATATGAAGAATTTTCGAAATTCCTGGTAAAAAAGTTCGAGAAAGGAGGGCGTAAAGTTTTCAAAGAGACCTTAAAGCAAGTGTTTGAAATTGCCAATAACATTACAGGGGATATACAGCAGCTCTGTGAGGCCCTATGGGAAGTCACTCCAGAAGGAGATACCGTTTCATCCGATAAACTAAAAGTGGCTATTGAGCTAATATTCGCCAGAGAACAAAAGTCATACGAAACCTTTGTCAGCCTTCTGACGGACTTTCAACTCAAGTGCCTTACGGCCTTAGCAAAGGAAGGCGGTAGAAAGGTTTACTCGATGGATTTTGTGAAGGCCGTCGGGCACCATAGTTCTGCATCGGTGAACCGGGCAATAACACGGATGATCAACATCAATATTCTGTTCAAAAGCGGGAAAGAAATCAGATTCGTTAACCCATTCTTTAAGGCATGGCTTCTTCCCAGAGGACGATAAACCGTGATATTTGAAGACAATGTATATACTTTCCTGAAAGAACTGAGTGACTTTGCATATAGTCTGTCCTGTACGGACCATGTATGGAATCTTATCTTTTCCGATCACAATGACAAGTGGAACCACCTGCATGTCAATAAATACAGGCGGACCTTCTATATCCTTCATGTTGACGGCAATCTGGGAAGCCTGGAAATTGAGCCAAAGAAGGGCGTAAAAGCTATGGAATCGTTCGGCTTTTCTTCTTACACATTTGACAGCGAGAATCTGTCAAGAACATGGGAACCATTGATAACATCAGCACGCAAGTTGCTGAAGACAGTCGGAAAGAACTGGATAAAGGCCAATAAGCAGGTACTGGAGAAGTACCCACTGAATCGCCGATATGGAACCGCTCCCAATTCTCTCATAACGGTATCTCTCCCCGATATCTATCGATTAGACAGGGAGCTGGGTAAAACCGGAACCGGAAAACTGGTTCGTCTTGTGGAAGACGGCTTTTTTATGAAAAGCGAGAACACGGAAGCTACATCCATGACAGCGGCAACCTACTTCGACTACTGTAAGATTGCCTATATTGCCGGCAAGCGAAAGGGGGAAACAGTAGATGAGTCATTATCCGGGCGGGAAATGTACATCCGATATGCAGATGGAAGACATGAGGGGCTTTTAGATATAGACGAGACATCCGAACAGGAGTTTGCCGATTGGATCGATGGATCACACCCCAAGAGAGCAATGGGAGGACATCCCTGGGAGATCAAACGAGGAGGCAATACAACGCACATAGATCTTTATGTCATACGCCCCTACATCAAGAAGGAGGGATTCAAAATTGAACTGCGCGGTGAATCCATAGGCAGAATGGTGGAGACGATGAAAATGTTATTGGCAATCCATGAGGCTTCTCTTCCCATCTCAATTGCCAATCCTGAAGGTGTGCGAAAAAGATTGCTTACTCAGGACAATATTGGGATTGTTCCGTGTTACTCCTCTTTGCACAGAGCTAATCAGCATTTCAGAAAAGAGGATGATGTCTATGATGTCATGCATTACGATGAATTGGGCAGGTTCAAACGCAGAATCGCACCATTCATTACATGGGAACCCCTGCCAATCCTCAAACCGAGAAACGTCTAAGCTGATATGAACTTTTGGGGGACATTAGTTTATAAAGCTTCTCGCTTGTACCTTATGGGACTGCCTGAAGGTGATGCTTCATCTCTATTATTTATTCGATATGTCAATATATCAAAGACCGTTCCGAAGGGTTTCCGTAGTTTATATTTTATTCGCGCACCATATTATCAATGATGAATTCGTTAAACGTTACACAATCTGTCTTATGAGACAATTTTGTATCGCAATTAAATTTGAGACAACAATAAAATACTATTTATTCAATCAATTTAGGTAATTATAGATTCTTCTTTAAAAGAATCTAAACGACATGTCTTGATGTGTTGCAAAAAACCCATTCCTTCCCTTTCTGCAAAGTTGGTGGACACACCTTGAACCTGCAAAAAACCCTGTCTTCTAAGGGCTATAAAATAATAAGGAAATCTTGTCGCATATGGCATAAATCTTGAAGTTAAGTATGAGAAATCGATTTTAGTCATGTCATTAAAAACAACACCTGAAGGTAAAAAATACGTGAAACCTTGCGATATAAATATTAAAACTACAATTCAACTGACAGAGGAAATGATCAGGCTTGCTGATAAAGGTGATATAGAGCGGGAAGATACGGGATGCGGCATTCTGTATGGCATGTTGCGCGATAGTGCATATAAGCTGAAAAAAATGGCGGAAACGGAAAAAGAAAACCATATAAAGAAAGGCTGGTGGAAAGAAGAGTGACCATCGTGCTTACCCCTTACAATATTGGGTTTTTAACTATTTGAGGCAGTTTCAAAATTGAACATTTTAAAACTGCCTCATCTTAAAACAATAAGGAGAAAATAGTAATGGCAAATTTAAAAGGAACTCAAACTGAAAAAAACATCTTAACGGCCTTTGCCGGCGAATCCCAGGCGCGAAACCGCTACACCTATTTTGCAAGCAAGGCCAAAAAGGAAGGGTATGTCCAGATTGCAGCAATTTTTGAAGAGACTGCAAACCAGGAGAAAGAACATGCAAAAAGGTTGTTTAAATTGCTGGAAGGCGGGGAAGTCGAAATCACAGGTGCCTTTCCTGCCGGTGTGATCGACACCACCCTTGAAAATTTGAAGGCATCGTCAGAGGGAGAAAATTACGAGCATACGATTATGTACCCCAGTTTTGCAAAAGTCGCCCGTGAAGAAGGGTTCGATTCAATCGCTGTAATATTTGAAGCAATTGCTGTAGCGGAAAAACAGCATGAAAAAAGATACAACGACCTTGCAGCTAATATTGAAGCCGGCAAAGTATTTAAAAAGGATGAAAAGGTTGTATGGCGCTGTCGCAATTGCGGTTATCTCCACGAAGGCACAGAGGCTATAGATGTTTGCCCAGCCTGTGCCCATCCCAAGGCTCACTTTGAGCTTCTGGGAGAAAATTGGTAATTTTTTATGGACGCGGATGGACACAGATATAGCAGATCTATAGAGACAATTTCATTTTCAATGGCGGAAAAAAATAGAAATAAATCTGAGAGAATCTGCGAAAATCTGTGTCCCATAATTTCAAAAAAGGAGAAAAAATCATGGCGGAAAAACTTGATATTTATAAATGTGAATCTTGTGGAAATATTATTGAGGTGCTGCACGGCGGAAAAGGTGAACTCGTATGCTGCGGTCAGCCTATGAATCTGATTAAGGAAAACACCGTGGATGCAGCAAAAGAAAAAGAATTTGGTTTTCCAAAGATCTTGATTCTCCGGCACTGATGGTTCTGATAGCCGGCAGACCTTTGACCGGGCATTTGTTTTCGCAAATACCGCAACCCACGCATTGTTTTAGATCAACAAAGGGTAATTGCACCGCTAACTTTTCTCCACCAGGACGGGATACGGTCTCTTTCTTTAAATAAATTGCTTTAGGAGAGGTGGGACATACTTCTTCGCAAACGATACAGGGAGCGTTTCCGGACCAGGGAAGACACCGGCCTCTGTCCACATAGACGGATCCGATTTTGATCGGCCGCTCGATCTTCTCTTTTGTGGTAATGTCGGCAATAGCTCCTGTTGGACAAACGCTTCCACATAGGGAACAGGTGTATTCGCAGTAACCTTGCGTCATAATTAAACGGGGAGTCCAGAACCCCGCCATTCCTGCTTCTCCAAGAGTAGGGTTAATTGCATTTGTTGGACAAACCTTCATACATAGCCCGCACCGCTGGCAAAGTTCCAGAAAATCCTTTTCCGGAAGAGAACCGGGCGGTCTGATGAGTCGAGAATCAGCAACTTTGTCCATACGCCCATCAAGTCTCCCCAAAAGTGGTACGGAGAAACCGGCCAGAATACTTCCCAGCACGGCACGTCGGCCAATGTCCGGTTTTTGGTTTAATTTGGGTTGCCAGGTAAAAGAGAAGGCGAGTGCTCCTTCAGGGCATATGTTATGACAGTTGAAACAGGCGAGGCATTCGGCGGCTTCCCAAACTTGATCCGGATGGGGAGAAGCAGCCCCCTGACAGTGTTTAACGCACAAATTACAATTTGTGCATTTATCTTGATACTTTTTCAATTTAAGCAGGCTGGTCCTGGAAAAGATTCCCATCAATGCGCCGAGGGGACAAAGTACGCGGCACCAGAAGCGAGGCCGGATACGGTTGAGAAACAGAATAATCAGAAAGACCAACCCGATGAACCAGGCTGTTTGATAAGCCTGGACATTGTATCCGAAGACCGGGGACAGCAGGACTTCCGCACCATAACTGATCAGGTTCAACACCTTGATATCACTGTTGGCCATGACGTCGAAGATCGAACGGAGCCCTGCGCCGAGGCCAGGGAGCACAGCCATGGCCATGGATCTAAACAATAAGGCTATGGGATCCAGCAGGCCGGATAGATTAAGGCCGGCAATCGCGCCTAACAATAAGAACAGGAGGATGAAATACTTGATCTTCTGTTGAGGGGTCTTCTGATTGGCCTGTATCATCCGGTTTCCTTTAAGGGCGGGACGAACAGTGCCGACGGCGTGATGAATGGTTCCGAAAGGACAAATGAAGCTGCAGAACACCCGGCCAAGGAAAATGGTGATAACGAGCACACCAAAGCCCCAGAGAAATTCCGGTATGAAACTGTGCCCTGACAAAAGAGAGGTCAATCCGATGAGCGGATTGAGTTTAAAAAAGAAAGTTACCGGCTGGTCCAGCCTTATATCGTTGTCAGCCGAAAAAGCTATTGAATAATCAACATAAATATCCTGGGAAAGCCTGCTTTCAACGAGAAGAAATAGAAACAGACACAGGAAAAACGTTTGAATAATTCTTCTTAGCCAAACAAGATGCCTGATTTTCACATGACCACCCTTTTCTTTTCAAGCTTTGAGAAATCATAGGTGCCCAAACCCGCTTTTTGGGCCAGGTGAATATATCCGATACTTTGCGGTTTTAATCCAAAAAGCATGCTTGCTCTGGCATCCGCGGCTACTGGATCATCGCTTAGAATCAGGGTGTTTTTAAACGTCACATAATCCGTGCTTCCGCCGGAAGGCCCGTTTTGGGTCATAATACGGATGGCATCGATCAGAGTGACTTCAGGTTTAAAGAAGTGTGCCAGATCTACAATGCTCCGATGGATATCCTGATGAAGAGACCACCGACTCCCACCTACCCCCCCAATCCAGTTTTTCATTCCCAGGGTAAGGGTGCTTAGGGAGTGGTGCTTGGCTACCGGGAGGTTGATCACCTTATCTGCCTCCACCAGGGGAGTGAATACACGCCACACATCCAGCCGGTTGCCTTTTAATTTCATTTTTTTCATTAAAGATGATCTTGGGTAAACCAGATCGGCTCCCGTTTCCTTAGCCACCTTTCCAACCCCGGTCATAGCAAAACATTGCCTGGCATCGTGAATGGTATTGTCGGCGATTCTAACCCGTTTGGCGCCGGCTTCTTGACACAGCTCGATGACGGCTGTCAGAACTTCGGGGTGTGTCGTGGCCGCAAAACGCGGGTGTCGGGCCCAGGATATGTTCGGCTTGATCGCCACCACATCTCCACGGGAGACAAAGTGTTGGATTCCCCCTGCGGCTTCAAACACCTTTTTGGTCAGCTCTTTTACGGAAAAGCCATCTGTTTGACCGAAGCCCTCAATAATAAACCCTTTTTTTGTTCCTGCCCCCCACGCATCGGACAGTGTGTATAAGGGCCATTGAGCGGCACCGGCAAAGGTAACGTATCCTGACCACCGCAAAAGCTTTCGGATTGATTCTCTGCGTGTAATAGGTCTGTCAAATTTCATAGTATTCACCTTGAGGCCTTTGCAAAACGGCACTTTTCGAAGTCTACGCTTATCTGTCCGATTAGCGCTGAAGCTTCACTGAAGTGCCTGCGTCCCCGATGAGCGGGATCTACGCTTCGCTTCGACAGGCTCAAATTTTAATCCTCGAAATACTCTATGTATTCCTGTGGTTAATCCGCCTGAGGTGGATCGCCTTCCTTGAACTCGAACAAAAATTACCATTTTTCAAAGGTCTCACCTTTGAGTTTGATTTAATTTATATCATTTCCCGATCATTCATATCAACAATTCCTTTTCCCGACTGAAATTGGCTCTTTCACTTAACCTGTTTAGTGAATGGCATAACCAGCAATTGGTGGAAATTCAGCTTATCGGGATTGTGATCGGCCCCTATACCAATTCGTATCCTTTTCTGATCCACATTGGTAAGCATAGTGCCCAGTATCCGATCCCAGATGGAAAATATGGCACCGTAGTTTGTATCCCTCTCCTTAATGACTACGGAATGGTGTATTCGGTGCATGGAAGGCGGCACAAAAAATATCCACCAGATGGATTCGAACCATCCTGGAACCTTAAGACTGCTGTGATGGAACTGGATACAAAGTACCACGGCGCTTTCGAATATCAACACCCCCAGGTAACTCGCACCGAGAAAAAATATTATGCATATCTTGATAACGGCTGATATGGCCAGTTCCCCGATATGAAACCTTGTCGCTGTGGAGACGTCCATGTTCAAATCGGAGTGATGAACACGGTGAAACCGCCAGAAAAACGGCATCTCGTGATTAAGGAGGTGCCAGACATACAACATGAAATCCATGAAGGCCACTGTGGCAAGGATCTTAAGCCATGCTGGCCCTTTAATCAAATTGAGTATTCCTAATCCATTAGTTTGCACGTACGCTGCCGTGCTTATAATCGCTGCTGAGAAAATCAGGTTAAGCAAGATGCTGTTAAAAATGGTGAACGAGATATTGTTTATCCAGCGTTTCAATTTGGATACCGAGCTGGGCCTGTATGGGAGCAGAAGTTCCAGTGAAAAAAAGAAAAGGAGTCCTCCCCAAAAGAGTAATAACCTTATAGAGGATTCGCTTATATCAAACATTATTTATATCCTTCCACCCAGGGAGCACTTGTTTGAGATCTTCCGCCGTGTCGATATCCCTAAGGGGACTGAGTGTTTTGACCCTTAACCCATGTTCTTTTGCCAGGGCGAGCGTTTGACCGAATACAGCATCGGTGCTCCATTTAATGCCCTCAAACAGATCGACAGGGTGATTCAGCCCAATAAGCCAGTACCCGCCATCGGTGCTCGGTCCGATAACGAGATCGTTTTCGGCCAGGGCGTTGAATGCCTGCTCAAGGTGATCCGTTCTAATCTGCGGAATATCCGTACCTAAGAGAACAACCCGATCCGCCCCTCTTTGAAATGCATCTAATAACGCAGCCTGCATCCGCTCGCCAAGGTTCCCCGGCACCTGCCGAGACAAGATTTCGCCTGAACCGAGCCATTGACGCATTTTCTGTTTGCTATCACCTTCAAAACAGATCTCCACCTCGATTTTGCGGGGCCTTGCAAACCTTCTGACCGTTTCTAAGATATTCTCAGTAAGCCAACGCTGAAGGTCAGCAGCCCCCGCAGGGCCAAGGGCAGGGATAAGGCGCGTCTTGGTTCGGCCCGGAACAGGATAGCGTCCAAAGATGACCAGCCGATCGCGTGAAGTAGTTTGACCTCTGTTCATATCTGTCGAGCCAATTTCAAAACGTCCCCTTTCGAAGTCTACGCTTATCTGCCCAATATCTGCGTCAGGCTCAAATTTTAATCCTCGAAATACTACATGTATTCCTGTGGTTAAAATTTTCGTCTTCCTTGATCTTGAACAAAATTGAACATTTTGAAACTATCTCTCCCTTTCATCCGTTTCTTTTACATGCATTTTCCGCCCCAAAGGGCATACTTTAATACATATCCCGCAAATAGGCACGCCGACTTCGGGAATCTTTGCGAATTCGCCCGTAATTTTTTCCACGCACCTGGAAAAATACATGGCTTCATTTCTGTTTTTATAATGGGTTTTAGTGTTTACGCCTTTTATGGCCTGAGCCGGGCAAGCATCCATACATGCAGTACAATCCCCGCAGCGATTTTTTACAGGCCCATCCACATCCAAAGGGGCTTTTGTGAGAATAGTAGCAAGACGAACCCTGGACCCGTATTGAGGAGTTATGATAAGCAGATTTTTCCCCTGCCAGCCCAGTCCGGCCATTCGTGCTACTGCCTTATGGCTGATGGCCGCATACCAGTTTTCTTGATCCAAAACCTGGGATGCCGGCATGGGCAAGCTATAATGGCCGTCGTCCTGGAGGGCAATTGCTGTGTTAAATGCAATCTGGTCCAAAATAAGATTGACTGTCTGGTAAATTGATTTATAAATGGGAGTCGGGCGGTCAATGATTTCTTCAAATGTTGCCAAGGGGAGTTTAATAGCAATTGAAACAGCTCTGGTAAAAGGATCGAGCAGTCCGGGCGGATCTATCCTGAGCTCTTTCAATGGCTCTATATCGGCAATCCCGACAAGATCTGCACCAAATCCGATTATCCTGTCCTTGAACTCTTCAGTGTAATTTAAAGTTGCGGCTTTTTCTCTTGTGGCTGTAGTCAAAATCTCCTCCTTTTTCAATCAAGCAATGATGCAGCTTCCCGATCCAATAGCCATATCAATGTGCCCTTTAAAGGTTGAACAAGTTGTGCCGGTAATCCGGACTGAATACCCTTCAATGCAGTTTTCACAACTGACGCTTTTTTCTTCCCTGAAATCATAAAGACGATTTGCTTTCCTTTGTTAATCACGGGAAAGGTCAAGGTAAGACGGTTGACATACGGTTTTCCTCCCTTAACAGCCACTACCCATCTTTTCATTTCATTTAAGGCGCTTTGCCCTGGAAATAAAGAGGCCGTGTGTCCGTCCGTTCCAATGCCAAGAAAAATCAGATCAAAAAGCGGAAATTCGTCCTCTTTCCGTTGAAAGAATTTTATGAGCTTTTGCTGATACCAAAGTGCACTCTCTTCAGGGGAAAGGTCTCCCTGCAAGGGATGAATATTTCTCTTGGGGATGGGAATACGGTCAAGGAAATCTTTTTTTGCCGCACCAAAGTTGCTGTCAGGATGGTTGTTTGGAACACATCGTTCATCTGCCCAGAATATATCTGTTTTGTCCCATGGAATATCCGAATAAAAAGGTTCTTCTCCTAACATGCTGTGCATAGATCTCGGCGTAGAGCCACCTGATATGGCTACGGCAAAGCGACCTCTTTTTTCAATACTTTCTTTAGCGGCCCGGGAAAATATTTCTGCTCCTTTGCGTGCCAGGTCTGTGACCCCGGACTCGATTATGATGATCTGTTTGTTCGTCATTTCTCACGAAGGCCTTTGTATAACTTACGGCTGAAAAAGAGAAAATCGCTCTTTTCCCTTTTTCTGGGCCGGGGAAGATCAACCCGAATCTCTTCACGTATGCGACCCGGATCCTTAGTCATAACAAGAATCTTGTCCGCCAGGGTCACCGCTTCGGTTACATCGTGTGTCACAAAAATGATAGTATGGGACAGGTTTTTCCAGAGTGAGAGAAGGAAATTTTGCATTTCCTCCCGGGTCTGGGCATCCAGAGATGCGAAGGGTTCGTCCATGAGCAGCACTTCGGGTTTAAGAATAAGCACTCTCGCCAGAGCCACCCGTTTTTTCATCCCTCCGGAGATCTCCCGGGGGAGGTAGTTTCTGAACTCACTCAATCCCACAAGGGAAAGGAAACGCTCCACTTCCTCGTCAAAGACCTTTTTGTTTCTTGCTCGACCCTTTAGACCAAAGGCGATATTTTCCTTTACCGTCAACCATGGGAACAGTGTGTCCTCCTGGAAAACCACACAACGGTCAGGTCCAGGATCTGCCACTGGTTTGCCGTTCAAGAGTATCTCACCCGAGCTGGGAGACAAAAAACCAGCCAGCATTTTTAAGAGCGTTGATTTGCCGCACCCACTGCGGCCCAGGATACAGATCATCTCCCCCTTATCGACGCTGAAGTCGATCCCATCCAATACGGTAAGGGAGGACCCATCGATATGAAAGACCTTCCTGAGACTGTTAATCTCAAGAATTGATTCCCGTATCCTTGGGTACGCTTTAGAGATGGGCGCCATGTTGGGTTTCATGACATTCTCCTCGCGCTTTTAAAGCAGAATCTCAGAGAGGTCTTTAAGAGTTGATCACTAGCTCTCCCCATGACTGCGATAATGATGATTCCAACCACAATAATATCGATGCGGCCTAACATGCGGGCATCCATGATAACCGCACCAAGACCATTTGGAACGCCTGTCAGTTCACCCAGGACAAGGTAAGCCCATGAAATACCCAGGCCCAGGCGTAGTCCGGTCATTATTTGTGGCATGGCGCCCGGGAGAAGGATAGCAAAGGTGCCACGCAGCCTGTTTACCCCCATCATGGCTCCTGCCTGGAGAAGAAGTGGGTTGATCTGCCTGGCTCCTGCCGCGGCATTAAGGTAAATAGGAAAGAAAGCTGCCAATGCGACCAGAAAAACCGTTGTCTTGATACCAATCCCGAACCAGATCATGGCCAGCGGCAGCCAGCTTATTCCTGGAACTGCTCTCAGAGCATTGATGGTAGTACTCATGAGCTTTCGGACAAGAGAGAGACGTCCTGAAACAACCCCCAAAGGAAGCCCAAAAAGTACTGCAAAAGCAAATCCACTTCCAACCCTCATGAGGCTTGCCCCTGCATCGTTCAGGAATCGGCCTGCGAATGGCGCATCACCAGGATTGTCAAAAATATATGTGTAACCAGCCTTACCAATCTCTACAGGATGGGGCAGCAGATATGTGGGTATAAGTCCGGTTTCACTAACGATGATCCATATAAGCATGAACACAGCAGGGATGATCCAGGGTAAGATTTGAAACACGGAATTGTGAAGTTTCGTATTTTTCTCTTTTATCATTTTTACCCCCGAGTTCAGGCCTACAAGTCCCCATTTTCTTTGACCTTCTTCACAAAAGATAAATCAAAGAGTTTTTTATAATTCGGCTGTTTCTCAATAACTCCCAAGGCCTGCATTCGTTTGCCAAGGGTTTTGACCTTTTTAACAAAGGACTCATCCATTTCCCAGGCCAGTTCCATGTTGGGCGCAGCCTTTCTGAGGATCTCCAGCGGAGTCCCGAATGTTGAGGCCTTTTTAAGCCATTCATCTTCATGGGTCTTTAAATATTGGGTCGCACGGGCATGAGATAGAACTAATTGGTAAACAAGTTCGGGGTTTTCCTCAATGGTTTTTCGCTTCACAAGCATCCCTGCGTTGATGGTCCCGATGGATTCACCATAGTAAGGATAAGAAAGAATCCTTCCATAACCCTGATGTACTGCAAGGGTTGGAAAAGGCTCCCCTGAAAGAAAGGCATCAATACCACCTCTGGCAAGGGCCATACCCATGTCAAAAAAGTCAACCCTGGTTAAGCGAACATCCTTGCCCGGTGATAGTCCGTTCCGTGTCAAAGTCTCTCTCAGGAGGATTTCGTGCATGGTACCAGGCACATATCCGATCTTCTTTCCTTTCAGGTCCTTTATTGTTTTTACAGGGCCTCCTTTTTTTATGACTAACGCGGAGCACTTATTGCAAAGGGCCGCCACCAAGACAACCGGTTGCCCCTGTGAAGCGGAATGGATAGCGTGGGCTAGTGTAGTGCCGCACATGTCTAAGCTTCCGGCAAGAAGAGCTACTTTCTGATCTGCGGGATTGGTGAAAGAAAACACAGTGTTTTTTTGGCCTGACGGCAAAAACTTCTGATAAAAAAATGGTTGAATGGTCTGGGCTGTTTTCCAAGTTCCTACCTTAATTTCTTCTGCCACAACATCCCCCCGTACAAAAAAGAGTGAACAGGCCAGTAAAAAAAGTACCGCTAATAAACGTTTCATTGAGTTTTTCTCCTTTTATTTTCGGAGTTTACGCTTGCCTGCGCGAGCCCTAAGATCAGGGGCAGTTTCAAAACGTCCCCTTTCGAAGTCCGCGCTTATCTGTCCGATATCTGCGTCCCCGATGAGCGGGATCTACGCTTCGCTTCGACAGGCTCAAATTTTAATCCTCGAAATACTCTATATATTCCCGCCTGCCCCGTAGGTCTGGCAGATCGTACTGGGATGGTTAATCCGCCTCAGGCGGATCGCCTTCCTTGATCTCGAAAAAAAGAACATTTTGAAATTGGCTCATCAGTTTGCGATTTTTGTTATCCTGGTTTCTTCATGTTCAAAGCAATTAGATGGTAAATCAGGATCCCAGCCCATGTCTGCCTGTATGCGCTTGCAATCTTCTAATCCTTTTCCTCTTCCCTTTCCGGTATCTGCTTCTCCATCCCTGGGGCTTGCACCAACCTCGGAGAAAAAAAGATTTGCCCCGGCAAGAAGGGATGCGGAGTGGGGTTCGTGGGTACAGTGAGCCTTTGGAACATCACCCATGACAAGACGGCTAACCGCAACCATTCTGGCCATTTCAAGTTCGCTGATCATGCCATACTGTTCCATGGGAGATCCGGGAAAATTGATGCGCCGCATAACGCCACTGTATGTGGCCCGGTGTTTTCTTGCCAGGAACATGAGATCCACAATTTCTTCAATATCATGTTCCGGGCCGACCGGTTCAACGCAATTCATCCATTGTAATCCCACGTCCTTTAAAACAGTAATAGTATGGATACGCTTTTTCAGCTTAAATGGAGTGTCTATTCCCTCACCTAATCGTACTGCATGGTAAGCGCCCACAAATCCGGCGTCCAAAAGCTTTTCCCCTTCCTTATGATTGACATCACGGGTATTGGCCACCAGGGGAGTTGAGAC
>Ga0255374_10055_pt2 | contig 13500 bp, 13 predicted proteins | sample ANMaggSeSYBR01H4_FD_182088 | JGI IMG/M metagenome (GOLD analysis project Ga0255374, IMG submission 182088) | Sediment cell enrichment communities from methane seep in Santa Monica Basin, California, United Staets - ANME aggregate JGI... | ecosystem: Environmental > Aquatic > Marine > Cold seeps >... | reverse complement strand
CCTTAACCAAAATGCTTCTTCCTTTTCTTAAAGAGGCTAACTATATTGAAAATGAAGAAAGTCTTTCTCCGGCAAAAAATGAGTACATAAAAGAAGTAGTAAAGTTGTTGCAAGGAAGGATTAAAAATTTTTCTCAGTTTATTGACTATGCCGATTATTTTTTTGTGGATAAAATGAATATTGAACCCCAGGCTTTTGACGGCGTATTAAACAAAGAAGGTGTAGCGGGTATTTTGCAGTCTTTGCAGGAAAAGCTTTCTGCTCTTAAATGTTGGGATGAAGAAAGTATTGAAAATGCAGTCAGAGATGTTGCCTCTTCTTTGCAAATAAAAGGCGGCCAAATAATCCATCCCACCCGGGTTTCGCTGAGTGGTAAAAAAGTAGGTCCTGGTTTGTTTGAATTAATGGTAGTGTTAGGTCAGGACAAGACTGTTAAGCGCTTAAAGGAAGCTATAGAAAAAATAAAGGAAGTGAAAAAATAATTAATTAGACTATTCAAATAACATAATTTAGTATAAAATAAAGAAAGAAAAAATATTATTGAGTTGAGGGATCGTCTAGTGGTAGGACACCAGACTCTGGATCTGGGAGCGGTGGTTCGAGCCCACCTCCCTCAGCCATTTTATTATAAAATTAATCGTTAGTGAATATAACCTAGCGTGGAGCGTACAGCGTTTAGCGTATAGTTAGGGAAGAGGAAGACAGAAGATAAAAAGATAGTATCAAGTATATAGTATCGAGTTGTATAATGAAGAAAAGAAATACAAGAAGGAAATGGAGGATAGCTTACTGAATTAATTAATTGGCAAATTGGTCAATTGGTCAATTGGTAAATTGATTCCGGCGCAATCGAATAGTGGTTAATTCAGCTGGCTCTCAATCAGCAAACGGGGGTTCAATTCCCCCTTGCGCCACCATTTTTTTGTAAAATGAAATATAATTTAATCTGAGCAGGACCTACCTGCTTTTTTTATAATATAGAATATTATCTGATCGGTAAAATTAACAAGACAAAAGAGGGATAAAAGTGAATAATAATGAAATTTTTTTTAGCAAGGAAGGCTTGAAGAATTTAAAAGAAGAGTTAAAGTATTTAGAGGGAGAAAAAAGAAAAGAAATACAGGAAGATATTGGCCGGGCTTTAGAGTATGGAGATATAACTGAAAATGCAGAATATAATATTGCTCAGGAAGCTCAACGTATGAACGAAATAAATATTGTTAGAATAAAACAAAAGTTAAGTCGTGCAAAAGTAGTAGATGAAAATTGCTGTTCAGAAGGAATTGGTATCGGCACAACTTTAAAGTTAAAAAATTTAGGTTCCGGGGAAGAAATCGAATATATCTTTGTTCCGGATGACCAAATAGATTTTGCAAACAATAAAATATCCCTAAATTCTCCCTTGGGGCAGGCCTTCTTGGGTCACCAGGAAGGAGAAGAGGTAGAGATTGAAGTCCCTATTGGAATACTAAGGTATAAAATATTAAAAATATTATAATGAAAACCAAAATATTAGAAATAAATTCCAAAAAAATAGATTTAGCCAAGATTAAAATAGCTGCAGAAGAAATAAGAAAAGGTAACCTGGTGGCTTTTCCAACCGAAACAGTTTATGGATTGGGGGCAGATGCCCTCAATAAGAAAGCGGTTGCGAAGATATTTCAAGCCAAAGGAAGACCATTTAATGACCCGCTAATTGCTCATATTGCCGATATAAAAGAATTGCATAGATTATCCAGGCAAGTTCCTCCGGTAGCTTTAAAATTAGCCAAAGCATTTTGGCCGGGCCCCCTTACTTTAGTCCTTAAAAAATCTGAATTAGTTTCAGGTATTGTTACTGCCAGTTTAGATACGGTTGCTGTGAGGATGCCTGCTGACAATATTGCCTTAAGATTGATTAGAGAGGCTAAAACTCCTATAGTGGCCCCCAGTGCCAATCTTTTTGGAAGGACAAGCCCCACTACTGCTCAACACGTAGCCGATGATTTAGATGGTAAAATAGAGATGATTATTGATGGGGGCAAGACAAAAGTAGGGGTAGAATCTACCGTGTTGGATATAGCTGTTGAACCCGTCCGGGTATTGAGGGCAGGGGGGATATCAGTGGAAAAATTAAAAGAAGTAATTGGCCAGGTAAAAATAAGTAAGGAGTTAGAAGAAGGCTTTCGTTCTCCGGGAATGTTAAACAGTCATTATTCCCCACGGGCAAAATTGATTCTGGTAGAAAAGAAGGGCGATGCACAAGTAGAAGAAATTCGTAAGTTAGCTTCTAAATATACAGCGCAGGGGCTTAAAGTAGGAATAATGGCCAAAGAAGAAAATCAGAATAAATATGATAGATTTGAAGTTAAAGTTATAGGTAAAGGTAGTGAGTTAGATGTTTGTGCGGCAAATCTCTTCTCAACCTTAAGGAGTTTTGATAAAGAAGGATTTGAAATTATCATTACTGAAGGGTTAGAAGAACATGGTTTGGGTCTGGCGATAATGGAGCGATTAAGAAAAGCCTCTGCCCCTAAATAAATGTGTTAGCATAAACTTTCTTCTTTTTCCTATCTTTTCTTCCTCTCTCTTGACTCGATACTTTCTTTTACTCTTCCATTCTTTTTCCTTGTATTTCTTTTCTTTCTTAACTATATACTCAATACTCGATACCCGATACTGTCTTAAATATTTGACAGAAGTAAAAGGGTATGCTAATATTTTAAAAAATGTTAAGGAGTAGACAAGGTGGCTACAAAGAGAGAATTTACTAAATCAATAATTTCCTTTAATTTTTATTACTACTATTATACCACCGATGTTTATGCCTTAACATCTTAGTAGTTTAAAATAAGATGTCGTAGGCGTAGACATCGGTCCTATGCCTGTGATATCTTTATATATTCATATAAGGGTCATAGGTTTTTAAATTCCTATGACCCTTTTTTATTTTTAGCCTATTCATTGCAAGCGACCGCAGGGAGCGTGACAATCTCAAAGTGTGTCAGGAGAACCGTCCCCTTGACACATTTAAAAAAGGAGGTATATATATGTTAGTAAGAGGAATAAGAGGGGCAATAACTGCAGAAAGCAATACCAAAGAAGAAATTATCGAAAAGACCAAAGAATTATTAACCGCTTTAAAAAAAGAAAATGATTTCAAAATTGAAGATATAGTAAGTATTTTGTTTAGTGTTACTTTTGATTTAGATGCTGCTTTTCCCGCTCAGGCAGCACGAGAATTAGGCTGGAATAGAGTCCCCCTTTTTGATATGCAAGAAATAGATGTTCCGGGAAGTTTGCCCGGATGTATTCGAGTATTAATCCAGATAAATTGCCAAAAAAGTCAAACAGAAATAAAGCATTGCTATTTAAGGGGAGCAGAAACATTGAGAAAAGATTTGGTTAAAAAGACCTTACATTCAAAGGAGGGTGAGTCTAAATGATTATCGTAATGAATGGCAAAACTGATGAAGCTGATGTAAAAAAAGTGATACAGAAATTACACGAAATGGGGCACAAAGTACACATCTCTCGAGGAGAGAGACGGATTATCTTAGGAGTGATCGGGGATGTGGAAAATTTAACTTCTGTTCCTTTTTATGCTTTTAATGGCGTGGAAGAAATTATTCGTATTGTAAAGCCTTACAAGTTGGCAAGCAGAGAATTTAAGAGTTTTGATACCACAGTTAAAGTAAAGGATGTAGTTATTGGCGGCAAAGAAGTGATAGTAATGGCCGGACCATGTGTAGTAGAAAATGAGAAACAGATATTTGAGACAGCTCAACAAGTGAAAGCTGTTGGAGCAAAGATATTAAGGGGAGGAGCTTTTAAGCCCCGGAGTTCTCCTTACAGCTTTCAGGGATTAGGCGAGGAAGGTTTAAAGTTGTTGGCTCGGGCGGGCAAAGAGACAGGTTTAGCAGTTGTAACTGAAGTGATGTCGGTTAACCAGATAGAGCTGGTAGGTAAATATACCGATATATTTCAAGTAGGCGCCCGTAATATGCAAAATTTTGTATTATTAAAAGAATTAGGTAAACTTAAAAAGCCCATACTGCTTAAAAGAGGAATGTCAGCTTCCTTGGAGGAACTATTATTATCAGCAGAATATATTTTATCTCAAGGGAATTATGAAGTAATATTATGTGAGCGGGGAATTCGTACTTTTGAAAACTATACCCGTAATACTTTGGATTTAAGTGCAGTCCCTGCCTTAAAGAGGTTGAGTCATTTGCCCATAATTGTAGACCCCAGCCATGCTACCGGCAGATGGAGATTGGTAAGTCCGATGGCCAAAGCTGCCATAGCTGCTGGAGCGGATGGCTTACTTATCGAAGTTCACCCTGACCCAAAAAGTTCGCTCAGTGATGGAGCTCAGACTTTAAAACTCGATACTTTTGCCCAATTAATGAAAGAAATCAAGCCAATAGTTCAGGCGATAGGCCGGGAATTGGGCACATCTGTTAAATATGATTTAGAGAGGATGAAAAATTAAGTGGAACTTGTTTTAGAGAAAGTTAATAAATTAAAAGGAAATATATCTGTCCCGGGAGATAAATCAATCTCTCACCGCTCTCTAATTTTAGGGTCGATTGCTCAGGGAGAGACCAGAATATCTAATTTTTTAAATTCTTTGGATTGTCTTAAAACATTAGAGTGTATGCGGGCTTTGGGAGCAGAAATAGAGTTAGGTAAAGATAATTCTGTTAATATAAAAGGTAAAGGATTATACGGGTTACAAGAACCAAAAGATATACTTGATGTGGGAAATTCAGGGACAACTATCCGTCTCTTAACCGGTTTGCTTAGCGGACAGGATTTTTATTCTGTTTTATATGGGGATGCCTCAATCAGAAAAAGACCTATGAAAAGAGTCGTCGAGCCCCTTATATTAATGGGGGCAGATATATGGGGGAGAAAAGATGGTCAGTTTGCTCCTTTAAGTGTTAGAGGAAATAAGCTCAATCCTCTCCACTATACTTTACCGGTAGCCAGTGCTCAAGTAAAGACCGCTCTCTTGTTGGCTGGTCTTTATACTACTGGGGAAACGGTTGTCAAAGAACCCCTGCCAACCAGAGACCACACCGAAAGAATGTTAGGGATTATGCAGGCAGATATAAAAATATCTCCTCCTGAAATAAAATTGACGGGCGGAAAAGAACTAAGGGGCACGGATATTTTTATCCCCGGTGATATTTCTTCTGCTGCCTATTTTATGGCAGCTGGCAGTGTATTGAAAGGTTCTCAAATTACAATTAAACAGGCAGGGGTTAATCCTACCAGGATCGGGATAATCGAAATACTAAATAAGATGGGGGCAAATATTGATATTTTAAATTATCGGATAAAATCGAATGAGCCTCAGGCTGATTTAATGATAGAATATTCAAAACTAAAGGAAGTAGAAATTAAGAAAGAAAATGTACCTTTCTTAATTGATGAGTTACCCCTTATTGCAGTAGTGGCAACTCAGGCGCAGGGCAAAACAGTAGTAAGCGGTGCAAAGGAATTAAGGGTAAAGGAAACCGATAGGATAAAGGCGATAGTCAGCGAACTAAAAAAGATGGGAGCAGATATTAAAGAAAAAGAAGATGGCTTTATAGTAGAGGGACCTTCCAAATTAAAAGGGGCAGTTTGTGAAAGTTATAATGACCATCGAATTGCTATGTCCTTGGCAGTGGCGGCTCTATTAGCCGAAGGAAAAACAGTTATAAGAAATTCAGAATGTATAGATATATCTTTTCCCGGATTTGAAAAGATTTTACAAAAATTAATTTAATAATAGCATAGGAATTTCCTTCTTTTGTAGGGGTTCGATTCATCGAATCCGCAATGAAAACGGGGCGGATAAATTCGCCCCCTACAAAAAAATCGAAAAATATATATTTATAATTTTTTTCTCTTTCTCTCGAGGGGGGGGGGATTAAGGTGGGGGTGTAAGTATAAATGAAAAAAGAAATAAACGGGAAGACCAAAATAATCGGGGTAATCGGTAAAAACATAGAAAACAGTCTTTCCCCGCTTTTCCACAACCAAATAATACTCAAACATTCTCTAAACTTTTGTTACCTGCCTTTTCGAGTAGTAGAAACCGATTTAGGCAAAGCTATTCAAGGCATAAGAGCATTAAATATAAGAGGGGTAAATATCACTTTTCCTTACAAAGAAAAGGTGATTGAATTTTTAAATGAAGTGGAAGAATCTGCCCGAAGAATTGGAGCGGTAAATACTATTGTCAACAATAAAGGAATTCTTACCGGTTACAATACCGATGTAATTGGCTTTAAAAAAAGTCTGCAGGACAATGGAAAATTTGTCATTAAAGAAAAAAAAGCAGTTATTTTGGGGGCAGGAGGAGCTGCTCGGGCAGTAATTTATGCACTCTTAGAGGAAGGGATAGAAGAAATAGGTATCTCTAATCGAACTTTAGAAAAGGCTGAAAAGATCAAGCAAGATTTTTCTCCTTTCTTTCCCGGGAGCAGTATTAATATATTTTCTTTTGGGCAGGATAATATAAAAGATAAAATAAAAGAAGCTAATCTTTTGGTTAATGCCACTTCTTTGGGAATGCCCTCTAAAATCGATAATACCCCTTTGCCTGATGAAAAATTGTTTCATCCTGATCTCCTGGTTTACGACCTTATCTATCACCCGGCCAAGACCCTTTTTTTAAGACAAGCGGAGAAGGCGGGAGCAAAGATAATTAATGGTTTACCGATGTTGGTTTATCAGGGCATAGAGAGTTTCTATCTCTGGACTGGCCTCAAACTGGAAGGGAAAGAAGTATTAGAAATAATTAAAAGAATTACTTAGATTGCTTGAAAGTCAAAGAGAAGGGAGAAAATACAAAATGTTAAGATTTCTTGATGCGGGAGAATCTCACGGAAAATGTTTGTTGGGAATAATAGAAGGATTGCCGGCAGGACTTTCCTTAAATGAAGAAAATATCAATCTTAATCTGAAGAGACGTCAAGGGGGTTATGGCAGAGGAGATAGGATGAAGATTGAACAGGACCGGGTAGAGGTATTGTCCGGGTTGGTAGAAGGGAAGGCCATAGGAAGTCCTCTTGGCCTGATGATAAAAAATAAAGACTGGGAAAATTGGCAGGAAAAGGAATATCCTCCTTTGACTATTCCCCGACCAGGGCATGCGGATTTTTCCGGTGCGATAAAATATGGATTTAAAGATGTAAGGAAAGTTTTAGAAAGAGCGAGTGCCCGACAGACTGCCATGAGAGTAGCTATCGGGTCGGCTGCCAGCTCCCTTTTAAAAGAATTCAATATAGAAATTTACAGTTATGTATTAAGAATTGGTCAGGTTAAAGCCCGAAGCATTACTTCTTTTGATTCAAAAATCAAGACCGAGATTAATAAATCACCTGTGTATTGCATAGACGGAATTGCGTCAATTGGGATGTGCAGGGAGATTGATAGAGCTCGGGAGAAAGGAGATACTTTAGGCGGGGTATTTGAAGTGGTAATTACTGGTATCCCCATAGGTTTAGGAAGTTATGTCCAGTGGGATAGACGTCTGGATGCTCGCCTGGCTTCAGCTTTAATGAGTATACCGGGAGTAAAGGCGGTAGAAATAGGTAATGGAATAGAGGCCTCGGAGAAAAAAGGTTCAGCTATCCACGATGAAATCTTTGCACAAGAAGAATCAGAAAAAGATTCTTTTCGATATTACCGAAAGACCAATCGGGCCGGGGGAATAGAAGGAGGAATAACTAATGGGGAAGATGTGGTGGTTAGAGCTTATATTAAACCCATACCTACTTTGATTAATCCACTTAATTCTATCGATTTTAACACTAAAAAAGAGACTAGGGCAATCTATCAGAGGTCTGATATATGTGTTGTCCCGGCTGCCAGTGTAGTGGGAGAAGCGGTAGCAGTTTGGGAGGTAGCTGCAACTTTTCTGGAAAAATTTGGCGGAGACTCTTTACTGGAAATTAAGGAAAATTACAAAAAATACAAGAAGAGGCTTTAAAAAATATGAAAAGGAATATTATCATTACCGGTTTTATGGGGACCGGTAAGAGTGTGGTAGCCAAAGAATTAGCTCGAAAACTAAAAATGGAATTTATAGATATGGACCGGATAATCGAAGAACGTCAGGGAACGAGCATAGCAGATATTTTTACCGGACAGGGGGAAAAGCATTTTCGAGCACAAGAGAATAAATTGGTAAAAGAATTATCCCAGAAAGAAAATATAGTAATTGCGACCGGCGGGGGAACTCTGCTTTCTTCGGATAATGCCAGGATGTTGGGTCAGACAGGAGAGATCGTATGTCTTTATGCTGATTCCCGGACTATCTATAATCGGGTAAAAAGAAAGAATGATCGACCCCTTTTAAAAAGGGAAAATGTTTTAAATGAGATTAACCACCTTTTGGAAGAAAGAAAGAAAGCGTATAATAATTTTACTATAAAAATTGATACCGCTAATCTGAGCGTTCAGGAAGTTGTAGATAAAATAATAGCTCTTTTAAAGGATAAAGGGTGAACAGATGAAAGAAATAAAAGTAAAAATTACAGAAGATAAGGAATATAGTATTTGCATCGAAAAGGGAATTTTTAAGAATTTAGGCGAGCATTTATCTAAGGCAATAGATAATAAGAGGGTTATTATAATTACCAATTCTTTAGTAAACAGCCTATACGGAGCTAAGCTTTTATCCGCTTTGAGAAAGGATGAGTTTGACTCTGATTTAATAGAAGTGCCAGATGGCGAGAAATATAAAACTTTATCTACCGCAAAATATCTCTATGATGAATTATTAAAAAGGAAAGCAGACCGAACTACTACCCTTATAGCTTTAGGTGGAGGAGTTATAGGAGATTTAACCGGATTTGTCGCCGCTACCTATATGAGAGGACTGCCTTTGGTGCATATTCCTACTACCCTTTTAGCCCAGGTAGACAGCAGTATCGGGGGAAAAGTGGCAGTTGACCATCCTTTGGCTAAAAATGTAATCGGGAGCTTCTATCAACCAAAGGCAGTTTACACCGACCCCGAAGTTTTGCAGACATTATCTGATAGGGATATAAAAAATGGAATAGTAGAGGCTATAAAGATAGCAGTTATTAAATCTCCGGCTTTCTTTAAATGGTTAGAAAAAAATATTGACCAGTTAATAAATAAACATAGAGACCTACTGTATGAACTGGTCAAAGAAGCTGTTTCCTTAAAGGCGGATATAGTTTTAAAAGACCCCCGGGAAAAAGGATTGCGTAAGGTGCTAAACTTTGGTCACAGTATCGGCCATGCCCTGGAAGTAAGAGCAAGATATCAGGATTTAAGTCATGGGGAGGCAGTAGCCCTGGGTATGTTAATCGAAACTAAAATAGCTTGCAGTAGAGGAATATGTTCGGAAAATCTCGAAGAACGGATTAAACACATCCTGTCATTCCCGCCTCCCTCTCTGTCATTCCCGCGAAAGCGGGAATCTAAATCCATATTCCAATACATTAAAAATATAGACCATAAGCAATTCTGGGAAACCTTAACCTTGGACAAAAAAAATTCTCAAGGCAAAATAACATTCATTTTGCCGGAAGCCCTGGGGAAAGTTGTCTTAATTGATGACATTAACAAAGAAGAAGTAATAAAAGCTTTAGAGGAATTTAAAAAGGAGTGGAAATTATGTTAAAGATAGGAATAATTAATGGACCGAATTTAAATATGCTGGGGAAAAGGGATCAAAAAATTTACAGAAATTTAACCTTGGAAGAAATGAATCACAAAATCGAATCTTTTGCCAAAAAAGAAAATATTGAACTAACTATAAAGCAATCTAATTTTGAGGGGGAGATTATTGAATTTATTCAGCAGAATTCTTTAAATTTGAATGGCTTAATTATTAATCCCGCAGCATATACTCATTATAGTTATGCTATTGCTGATGCCCTAAGAGACTGTCCTATCCCGGTAGTTGAAGTCCATCTTTCCAACATATTTTCCCGGGAAGATTTTCGGGGAAAATCAGTGACCGCTCCTGCCTGCATAGGGCAGATTGCCGGCTTCGGTTACCAGAGTTATATTCTCGCTGTCCATGCCCTTCAGGATTTCTTGAAAAAAGGGAAGTAGTAAAATAAATCGGTCAATTGTATTGTCTCGTATCTTGCATTTAATACTGACGACTATTCGCCATTCACTGACGACTAATTTAATCGGTCAATTGGACAATTGCTAAGTCTTAATTACTCATTGCTCATTACTTATTACACAATTAATCGGCAGGTTAATTGCTAAAAAGGAGAAAATCAAAATGGAAGAGGAAAGCGACTTTAAAAAGGTAACTATCATCGGCGTAGGTCTAATCGGCGGCTCACTGGGATTGGCTCTAAAAGAAAAGAAACCGGATTTCAAAATTATAGGTGTAGACAAACAAGAAATAATCGAAAAAGCAATTGCTCGAGATGTTATTGATGAAGGAACAGTTAATCTCGAAGAAGGAATTAAAGAAGCTGATATAATAATTATTGCTACACCGGTAAAAACGATTTTAAATATATTGACTCAAATTAATCCTTTTCTTAAAAAAGGTTGCCTGGTTACTGATACTGGGAGTACCAAGCAGCAAATTGTACAAAAAGCAAATAAAATACTATCTAAAGATATATTTTTTATTGGAGGCCATCCTATGGCGGGTTCAGAAAAATATGGCATAGATTCGGCAGGACCCCATCTCTTTCAGGATAAAACCTATATTCTGACTCCTACCCGTAAAAGTAATTTGGAAGAACTTGAAAAAATATCTTTATTAATTAAGATGATAGGCGCAAAGAAACTGATATTATATCCTCTCGAGCACGACAGAATTGTTAGTGCAGTGAGCCATCTACCTCAGATTATAGCGGTTTCTCTGATCAATGCAATAGGTGAATTGGCTCTACGGGGAAATAACAATAATTATTTTAAATCCATCGGAGAGGGGTTTAAAGATATGACCCGGATTGCTTCCAGTCCTTATAAGATGTGGGAAGATATCTGTGATACCAATCAAGAAAATATTTTAGAAATGATTCAGGAATTTAGAAATTATCTTGAAGTAATGGAAGACAAACTTAGAAATAATCCTGACAGTTTAAAAGAAGAATTTCAAAAAGCAAGCAAACTAAGAGAAGGTATATAGAATATTAGGAAATTTACCGATTGACTAATTCTCCAATTCACCAATTAAATTAGTCGATAGTAATTAGTTAACCAGTTTGCCAGTTATCCGGTTTACCAGTTAGCCAGCAAATTGTATGATGTGTAACATGTAATAAATAACCCGTTTTTATAGTTTCAAAAATTTAATCTTATTTACTCATTACATATTACTTGTTACTGTATTTTATATGAGATACGAATTTATTCTGAATACTGGATTCTGACTCCTGATTTCTTCCTCCTTCCCCCAATCTTCTTATGAATAAGTTCAGATACATATGCACCATTGCTAGGATGGAAGAAGTAAACTAAAATAGAAGCAAAAAGAGGTGCATAGGGATCATGAAGGGGAGCATTGGAACAGCTACTTACCTGTCCCATACTCGACCTTATTGGGGAAAGGTAATATCCAAGTTAAACTATATAGATAAATTATCCCCCAAGGCCAAGGTAAGATATAAAGCCATTAATCTGTACAGTTCCGGAGATTATTCTCTCAAACAGATCTGCGAGATCTTTGAAATAAACAGGAGTACTTTTTACCGGTGGAGAGAAAAATATACACAAAGCAGAGTTAGCAGCTTAGAAGATAGATCCAGAAAGCCTCATAAGGTGAGGGCTAAAGTAGTAAGGAATCATCAGGTAGAGAAACAGGTCTGTCAGATAAGAAGGAAATATCCTTACTTTGGTAAAGAGAAGATAAAGAGAATACTAGAAAGGGATTATGAAATAAATATCTCAGTCTCATCAGTAGGAAGAATTTTAACTCAATATAGATCTGTTCTCCCTAAGGTTAAGATGCAAAACAAAAGAATTAAAACTTTAAAGAAGAAGAGGATCAGGATAGCCCAGGTAAAAAAAGATATGAAGGGGATTATATCTGAATGGCTCCAGATCGATACCATAGAACTAAATTTAAGATTTACCAAAGTCTTTCTCTTTTCGGCGGTAGATCCCTTATCCAAGCTTTATTACCTGAGGGCTTATCATAGAGCTACCAGTTTGAATGCTCGAGATTTTCTCTTCAGGCTGACTTACTTACACAATTTTAAAATTAAATATCTGCAGATAGATAATGGCTCAGAGTGGGAAAAGCATTTTGCCAAGGAGGTCAAGAAAAGGAAGATTACCTTGGTTTACAATTATCCCAAGTCTCCCAAGATGAATGCTTTTGTAGAAAGAGTAAATGGTACGGTGCAGAGCGAATATCTAGATAGATTTTACGAAGAGACCAGTGTAAGCAAGATTAATGAAATACTGTATGATTGTCTAATCGAGTATAACTTCTATAGACCTCATAGGAGTCTAAATCTTTTGACTCCTATTGAATATTGTAGTAAGTTAAATAACAGAGATGTTTCAATGGTGCAAATGTATTGGACTCAAACATATTGTTGAGAATTTCCCCCGTTTATGCTATAATTTAACCGCAAGATGAGGGAAAAATTATGAGTTTTGCCAATAATAAAGATGAAGTAAAAAATATAGCCGTAAACAGAAAAGCACGGCATGATTATCATATATTAGATGCTTACGAAGTAGGATTGGTTCTAAAGGGAACAGAAGTAAAATCCTTAAGGGAAGGCAAGGTTAGCTTACGGGAAAGTTTTGCTCAATTTGAGAATAACGAACTTTTTATAATGAATATGCATATTTCTCCTTACGCCTTTGGCAACATATTCAATGTTGACCCCAGAAGGAAACGTAAATTGCTTATGCACAAGCGAGAAATTAATCGTCTAAGAAGGCAGATTGAGGAGAAAGGTTTAACCTTGGTGCCTTTGCGAATTTATTTTAAAAAAGGTCATGCCAAGATTGAATTGGCTGTGGCTAAAGGAAAAAGATTATACGATAAACGACAAGCCTTAACTGAAAAAGATGCCCAAAGAGAAGTAGAAAGAGAATTAAAGAATAAGGAATGGGGGCGATAGGTTTCGACAGGGATAAGAGAGGTAAGAACAGCGGGTCGAGGTTCCATGTCCTCGTAAAACCGTGGAAAAACATTAACTGCTAACGATAAACAATTAGCATTTGCAGCCTAATCAGGCTGTACGTCTGTACTGGTCTTGTGTCTACGAGGCCTATATGGGTGTAACATAAAGTAGACTATCTTTTACCTTACTGCCCTGGGAGGTAAAAGAGAAAATTAAGGGCTGGCTCAATTTACATCCTGTCTATGGGAGGTAAAAAGAGCGAGAACTAAATCATAGACTACACTCGTAGCGGTTCTTACTGAAATATCTTTGGACGCGAGTTCGAATCTCGCCGCCTCCACCAAATCCTTATAAACAAAGCCTTTCAGCGATTTTGCTGAAGGGCTTTTTCTTTTCTAAATTATTTTCCAGAAAAAGAAGGATTTTT
>Ga0255374_10065_pt1 | contig 13681 bp, 9 predicted proteins | sample ANMaggSeSYBR01H4_FD_182088 | JGI IMG/M metagenome (GOLD analysis project Ga0255374, IMG submission 182088) | Sediment cell enrichment communities from methane seep in Santa Monica Basin, California, United Staets - ANME aggregate JGI... | ecosystem: Environmental > Aquatic > Marine > Cold seeps >... | reverse complement strand
CTTCATTGTAGATGAATATCCACTTACAGCAAGCGGAAAAGTTCAGAAGTTCAAGCTTAGGGAAATGGCTGTCGAGTTGATGAAACAAAACTGACCGACCATATCACGGCATATAGGGAGCTAAAAGCTCCCCCTTTTCTGTTTTTATTAAAAAAATAACCATAAATAATTTAACCTTATAACTATTATACACAACGCCTCATAAATATCACCCTTATGAAGACAGGGTATATAAAAGAAATTAAACTTAATTATCACTTATACTAAAATACTGTATTTTTAAAGAAAGGGATAATGAATGAACTTTAAAGATGTGCCATTGGATTTAAAAATATTATTGTATATAGTAATCGGTATCATCCTAGTCATGGCATTCACTACTTCCCTGATCATTTCTACAACAACTGAACAACATGAAGAATTGATATACAAAGAAGCTGTTTCTCTTACGGAAAATCATGCCGCTCATTTTGATGCAGATATGCGGGCCAATATGGCAATTGCCAGGGGTATTGCCAGCTCAATGAAAGGGTACAGACAGGGAGATAGAGAAATTGTCAATGGCATTATCAAACAGACATTGGTAGATAATCCAAATATTTTAGGAGCCTATGCAGGGTTCGAACCTAACGCGTTTGACCTAAATGATTCTGCATATGCAAATACGAAATTTCACGATGAAACAGGTCGAGTACTCCCATACTGGAACCGGATAGGCGGAGAGATCTTCCTCGAACCTCTTGTACATTATGATTCCCTTGACTACTACCAGTTACCAAAAGAACGAAAAATGGATGTGCTCACAGAACCCTACTTTTATCAGGGAGAATTTATTGTAAGCTATGTTTCACCCATTATGATCGATGGAGAATTTATTGGCATTGGTGGTGCAGATGTTTCTCTGAACTACATCGATGAGGAAATATCGAAAATCAAAATATTAGATTCAGGCTATGCATTCACTGTTAGTAATACCGGACTGTTCATATCCCACCCAGTTAAAGAATGGATCGGATCAAAGACACTCTACGATTTCGAAGAGCCAGAAATACTGAAAATGGCAAAAGATATCGAAAATGGCAAAGAAGGTCATATCGAGATGATCGATCATGTAACAGATAAGGAAGCTATCGTTTTCTATGAACCGGTCAGAACTGGTAATTTTTCCATGCTGGTCGTAGTTCCAAAAGAGGAAATGTATGCAGGTGTTACAGCCATGCAGAATATATTGGTGGCCATATCTGCAACCGCAATTCTTTTTATGGGAACTATTGCGGTCTTTTCTGCACAAAGAATAACAAAACCTATCAAAAATATAGTCGATGACTTTAAAGACATATCAGATACTGCCCTTAAAGGATCGTTTAACAAGCGAGCAAATACCGATATAGAAGTCGATTTTAAGGATATACCAGAGGGTTTGAACGATATACTTGATGCATTACAAAGATCGAACGAGCTTAATGATGAATTGAAGAAAGTGGTTGAAAGCAGTCCTGTCATCGTATTCAAATGGAAGGCACAGGAAGGGTGGCCAGTAGAGATCATTTCGGATAATATCAGTAATTTTGGATATGAGGCTCATGAGTTCATTGAGGGGCATCTCAATTATGATGACATTATTCATCCGGACAGCAAAAGGAATGTTGAAGTAGAATTTCAAAAGCTATACAATGGTGATTCCCATTCCGTGAATCTCGAGTACAAGATCATAACCGGTGACGGAGAGTCAAGATGGGTCAATGAAAGGACGACCGTATTGCACGACAGTGAAGGGAATGTTGACCATCTGAGAGGACTTATTATTGACATTACTGACAAAAGGAATGCAGAGGATGCAATGATAAACTTAATGATGGAAGCAGACGCAGCAAATAAATCTAAAAGTGATTTTGTGGCGAACATGAGCCATGAACTAAGGACACCCCTTAATGCGATAATTGGATTTTCAGATCTGTTGAAAACAGAGATGTTCGGCAAACTTAATGAAAAACAGACCAAGTATGTCGGTAATGTTTTGATCAGCGGAAAACACCTGCTGACTCTTATCAATAATGTACTTGATATTTCGAAGATAGAAGCTGGAAAGATGCACTTGCGAAGCGAAGATTTCGAGCTCAATGAAATGATCGAAGATACGACCTCTATCCTTTTACCCCTTGCTAACAAAAAGAGAATAAATTTATCCCACAACATTACTGATAATGTCATTACTACAAATGCTGACAAGACAATGTTCAAACAGATAATGTACAATCTTGTAAGCAATGCTATTAAGTTCACACCTGAAGAGGGGAATGTTACCATCAATGCATGGTCAATGAACAAGAAACTGTATGTCAATGTTGAAGATACCGGGACCGGGATCTCAAAGAACCATCTCGATGAAGTTTTCAAACCATTCATACAGGTCGGAGACTTTGCCACAAAAGAACAAGAAGGTACAGGTCTTGGTCTTGCTCTTGTGAAAAAACTGGTTGAGTTGCACGGTGGAGAAATATGGGTGGAAAGCGAGATGAACGAAGGCAGCACTTTCACCTTTACGATTCCTGTTAATAAATGAAAAATAAAAAGAAGAGAGCAGTGAATAAGTGGTCAGCCGTACAGTGACATGTCGTACTTAAGCGATGTGACATTAGCAGCACACACTGAACCGTTCTTCAGGAAATCCTCAATGTTCCTTTTAAGTTCAGAAGGATGGGAAACACCTGCCATGCCCCGTATCATTTTACCGGCACACATGAACACAAACGTGGGAGTCCCCTCCACACCATATCTTTCTGAGACCCAGGGATTAATTTCAGCATTGACCTTGAAGAATTTACATGAATCTTTGTATGCCTCTGCAAACTCCCTGAAGTAAGGTTCTATCGCTTTGCAATGTGAACATGTTGTCAGATAGAACATTACCAGAACAGGTTTTGGTTCCTTTTCGATTTCCTTTTCCCAATTTCCATCGCCTACTTCGCCTACATAACTATTCTGCATGCTACCCCCTTCATTAATATCGTTTATGAAATAGATTATCACTTTTTTATTTGGTTAGGACGATCATTTTTCATCCATATCAAATATTTCGACCGTATTGTGATCATAATAAAGTTGCTTTTCAAAGATAGAAATATCCTTTGGTAGGATACCAGGACGTTCATCGGTAGTCATATAGAAATAACCTGCAATTTGGGTATAGTATTCCAAATAGCCTTTTACGACCTTGTTCAGAATTTCAAGTCTTCTTCCGAGTACCAAAATAAAAGGCAACTGCAGGAGAAAACAAAAGGTCATTAGAAAACTATAAAGAGATAGAACGATCGCAACAGGTATACTGTAGAATATCCTTACGAACAATTCCAGACGGGAAGCTTTTTTGTTCCATACAAAAAGCTCATTCATTCTTTTCTGATCCATTATTCTGACACCGAACTACTTTTTTAAATTATTAAATATATAAAGCAAACTATATCTAAGAAACAAATGCATAAGTTATATGTTTTTTCAGTGGGAAAACGAAAAAATAAGGGAAGACTATTTGCAGACCATAAATAGTCTGCCTGTTCAGTCCAGCTTTCCCCCACATTCTTCACAGAACTTTGCATTCTCCTTTACTTCTTTTCCGCAAACGGAACACTTTCGGGCTTCAGATTCCGAACCTATAGTAGAGCGCTGGATAAGGCTATCATTAATATTGGTAGTGCTTATATTGTATTGTGCAGAACCCTCATCAACGAAAAGTTTGATATCTGTCCTCTTTTCGATATCTTCCAGCATCTTATGATAGAAACCGGCAAGTGCATCCTCTTTTTCCGCCCATGCCCTTAATATAAGGCGTGATCGACTCTTGCCTACAACTTCGACATATGATGCATACTTCAACCCACTAACACCTTCAGCATAGAACCTTGCAACACCCGTAAAAAGGCGAGGTGTTGATGTGATCTCTGGCTCGATCATGTACATGTTCATGTCCTTGAGAACCCGGGTAGCAATATCGAACAGGTTCTCTGCAGGGATCTCAAGGTCCTTGGAATCCTCTTCTGCTGAAATGAGAGTACTGACCACCGACCTCCAGGAAGGTTCATCGATCTGCCTGACCCGAAGTACAGGACAAACTATGCTTACCATCTTGCCTTCAAGATCAACATGCTTACGCTTCTTCGTGTTATAGTCATAATAATCAATAGCTGCAGATATCTTACAGTCACCACATTCACCAGTCGGGCGGATCTCAAAGGTAACCGTCTTTCCTTCACCGGGTTCAAGCATAGACATTGTTTTCTCAGCTTCTTTCAAAAGGAAAACATCAGGTACGAAAAGAGAGATCTTGATATCCCCTATAGGTTCAGAAGTGTGATTCTCCACCTTTACCTTGTATTGGAGAAGAGCACCCCGGTAATTAAAAGCATATTTTACCACAATAGAACTACTTTCCTTCAAAGGTGAAGATGGTGCTTTTCCGACACCGGCTCCCATGGGCATGGATGGACCTTTTTCAGGTTCAGTAATTGTTTCAGGGACAGGCTCATGCTTAGGTTTAGATTTAGGTTTAGGCTTAGTAGCAGTCTTTGAGGAACGATCACTCTTTGCTGATGGGCTAGCTCCAAAACTACCAGCACCAGATCGTTCAGATTTCTTGTTCCGCCTTCGTGCTTTAATTATGCCTCTTAAGAATAGCACTACAAAGATGAAAGAAAGAATAAGAATAACAACACCAGCACCATTGTCACTGTTGGCGGAATCGTCAGTATATGTGGGATCTATCCTGTCAGTAGCAGCAGATGAAGACCTGCTAAAGTCAGAGACAGAATAGTACTGGACCTCTCCTGATGAAACGTAGAAACTTGCCTCCATATCATCATATACTGAAGATTCCAGGGTAACTGCATGATAACCAGGTTCCAGACCACTTAATTCTATCAGAGTGTATCCATCACTTGTGGCCTGATAATAACTATCTAGATAGACATTATAGTCCATCGGGATGGAATAGAGCACTATGGAACCCTGTGGGAATTCTTTATAATATATATAAAGGTCATCAATATTCATATAGTCAAAATATGATTCCGAATAGATGTCTACTATACCAAATTCCAGAGAAATAAGGCCGTCGTCGTAATAGAAATAATCTCCCTCATAGTAGAAGTCATTGTAGACTTCATGGCCGTTCCATGTCATAGATATTTGAGCATAGTTATTGTATGGATTAATATCGATTATATTGAGAACATATCCTTCTTCCAGCCAGAAGGAGTCCCCATCAGAGAAGGCAACCTCATAGTCCAGAGTTGATGAAGCACTGCCAGTAACGGATAATGCCAGGACTAAAAAGGATAATAATATCAATATTTTTACGTGTTTTTCTATCAAGATCGGACACCTGTGGAAACTATCATATTATGTTAAGTTTGATCGCTATTAGTTCTTTCCGGGGCAAAGCTATACAGATAATGCATATTGATTTTAGAGGAATATTTGTTTTAAAAGTGAATTTTTACCCCTACATTGAGTTCACTCAAGCTTTGTCCCGCACTGACCACAGAAATGTGCTTCTGCAGGGACTGTAGTACCACAACCAGGGCATTTCTTGACACCCGGAGTTCTGCGGGCCTGTGCAGCACCCATCATTTCAGCATCAAGTTCCTTCCTGCGATATGAATCATCGCGCTCACGGTCCTCAACATCCATCATGAAACGGACCTTGTCCTCTTTTGCAATGTTCTCAGCTTCTTTCATTTTGGCAAGGGCTTCAAGCTGCTCAGGAGACATATTCTGGAACTCCCTGCCCTGTGCAATGACCTTTGCGACATCTGAACCGCCTTTTTCCATAACATTACCCATGTACTCCATGTCCCGGGAATGCTGACGGTCGGTCATATCCTCATCAAGTTCAAGTTCAGCCCTTTTGGATCCGGTTTTGGTCTGTTTCCAATCAGAAAAAGTCTCAATTGCCTGTTTAGCTTCGGCAGCATCAGCTTCGGTCTCGATCTGTGATATCTTTGACCTGTGGAGAGCATCTTTTTCCTCTTCTGTCCTGTAATGAGATGAACGCACTGTTTCTTCTGCAAAGCCAGCTCGTGTGGCTGCAACATTTATACGACTTTCCCGATCAAGGTCGCCTTCCTTTTCAAGGACAGACATTTCCTTAAGCTCCTCGCTAACCTGAAATCCACTGCGCTCCTTTCTGACAACGGCATAGTTGCCAAAATCCCACTCGCAAGTGTATTTTACAAGCTCGATCCCCCACAGCAAAAGAGTGTCTTTAAGCTGCATTTCAAGCTCATTTTCCATCCTTAGCTGAAGATCACGGTTACCATAAAGGGATTCAATATCCTCCCCATGAACTTCCGGTTCAAGGACACGGGTTATTGTCTCACTTTCAAGGCGATCGTAAATATTGAAGATAGAGAGATTTCTTTCACCGTTCTTCTCCGGAACCGTATAGGAGAATATCATATTGAAGAACTTTTTTGGATCGTTTATGGTGAACCTCAGGATACCCCCACATCCAACTTCCTGATCATCACGAGTCCATAGACCGGGAACCTCCCACCTCAGCTCCTTAAAAGAAGTGTCAATAAGAGCGATATCCACATCCTTACGCAAAGTTCCTGGTTTTAGCAAGCCACCAACTTTCATTTTTCCACTGTCGATGATGTCTTCAACTACACCATTCTTTATCATGACAGCTTTCTCATTAGGTGAGAGAGTAATAGACTTACTGAAGAAACCTTTTACATTCTTCTTAGGGATAACACGTGCAATATCATCAAGTTCCTTCTTCCATTTGAACGCCATAGTTCCAATACCTCCATCCTCAGGGAATATGCTATAGAGTAACATTGAACAAATATTATATATAATGTTTTCCATTGTATACATAGGCATACATATCCGTTGATCTCTTTGATAGAACAATAGACGAGAGATCAACAAAAATAATAGATATATCTAATTAAAATAACTAAACAAGAGGAGATAAAATGGGTCGCTCGTATCCTGTAAGTGCAAGGGTCTCAGAAGATAGTAAACAATATCTACAAGATCTTGTTGAAAAAGGAGTTGCTATAAACATGTCCGAAGCATTGAAAATATGTATAAGGTATGCCAAACAAAAGAAAATGGAGGAGGAGATATAATGGGATTCGCTAATCCATTCAAAAAGGTATCACCTGATGAACTGAAAACAAAGCTATCGATGTCCGAACAGAGATTGACAGCACGTGAGAAAGAGCTCAACAAGAAAAGACAACAGGCACGTACACAAGCCAAAGATGCCCTTTCAGATGGGAATGACAGGGATTTCAGGGTAGCATCTCGCAGATACTCGATGATAGAAGGCCAGGTCAATACCATTGGAAGTATGGTCGAAATGGCACAGTCCATGACCGACGTAATGGAGATGGAAAGTGGACTTAAAGAGGTTGTTGAGATCGGGGAAAATCTCGGTAAATGGCAAAAGCAGCTTGGTTTTGACACAACAAAGCTCGAGGGAGCTATTACCAACATCCGCACATCCATGGAGAAAGTGAATACTGCTACCAACCTCATGACATCCTCAATGGATGCGGCTATGAACGGTGGCACAGAGCTTAGTGATATGCAAGACTCACTTCGATCAGAGCTATTAGCAGAACTTAGCACTGATATATCATCCAAAGATGAGCTATCAAAGAAGATCGATGAAGAGATGGCTGAGTCAGAGTGATCTAACAGGACCATACTGACCTACAGATAAGGGGGTGCAAATCTGGGATCTGCAAGTTCACTGGCAGCACAGGCAAGAGGCTATGCAAAAGCTGCTAAGACATTGGAAGAAGAGAATGAAAAAGAGAGAGCAAGGGAACTATATCTAAGATCTGCAAAGCTCTACAACGAAGCTTCGAAACTCTCAACTGACAAAACCGATAAGAATACACAGCGTGACCTTGCAGAACACCTTTTTGCAAAGGCACAGTCATTCAAAAGATCAGGCGTCCAGTATTCCGGCTCAGGCACGGCTACAAAGGAAGATACTGATGAATCATCACTATCAAAAGATGACCTTATAATGACAGAAAAGCCCGATATCGGATTTTCGGACATTGGAGGCCTCGAGTCTGTTAAAGAGGATATCAGAAAGGCCATAATATACCCATTCACTCATAAGGAACTATACCAAATGTATGGCCAGAAAGCTGGCGAAGGAATACTCCTGCATGGGCCCCCCGGTTGTGGAAAGACAATGATGGCAAAGGCCGCTGCAAAGGAATGTGGTGCAGATTTCATTAGTGTCAAAACAAGCAGTATTGTAAGCAAATGGGTGGGTGCTTCTGAAAAGAACATAAAGAAGGTCTTTGACACTGCAAGGGAATGTGAGAAAGCCATCATCTTTTTTGACGAGATAGACTCCATAGGAGGCAGGCGAAGTGAAGCTGAAGGCTATGCCAAAAGAGTGGTCAATGAACTGCTTGCTCAGATGGATGGAGTGGATACCGCCGATGATAATCTCTTAGTCCTTGCTGCGACCAACGAACCCTGGGCCATAGACCCGGCACTTCGCAGACCGGGACGCTTTAGTAAACTCGTTTTCGTGCCGGAACCGGACCTTCCTGCAAGAAGTGCCATCTTTAAGATCAACCTGAAGAAAAGGCCGATGGATGATGATATCAACGTGGAGAAACTGGCAGAGATGACCGGATCATATTCAGGAGCAGATATTTCAGCTATTTGCAAAGAAGCCGCTGACATTCCCCTTGGAGAGGCACTACGTGGTGCAGAACCCCGGAAGATAAAGATGGATGATTTCATCAAAGTACTGGAGCAAAGGAAACCTTCGATCACCAGCTGGTATTCCGAAGCAAAACGTGAAATAAAGAAAACTGGCGAAGAAGAAGTCTTTAGAGAGCTATTCCACTAATAACAGAGAGTGAACGATATGGATCTGGAATCCCACCCCACAACATTGCAGGAAGAGAACAGGAAAAAAGTGCATGAGCTCCTGAAGAGCACGCATTCACGCATCGAAAAACTGATCCAGAAGACATATCAACAAAAGGATTCAGCCACTACTTCACAACTTCGACAGCTTCGGACGAGGATAACAGGACTGACATCAGAAGCAGAAAAAAAAGAACTTGACTCCTTCGGAAGTCATAACGGCAACATTGATGAGTTCTATGAGAATGAAGAAAGATTCGTAGAAACCCCTACGTTGCTGCTTCAGGAAGTGGAGAATGTCCTTGCTACCGGTGGGAATGTCGATGTCTTTGCCATCAGTGACCTTGTGGACAGAATGGACATGGGATTTAGCCACAGGATCGAGCTTACAAACAGGAACCTGAGCGAATACGAGAACAGGATCGGAAGTAAAAAGCAAGCTGAAAGAGAAGAAAGGGAAATAAGAGAGAAAGAGCAGAAGGAAGCTGAGAAAACAATGTCTATGCTTGAACCCGGTGAAGGAAAGACGGTTACCTTTGAGATCCGCCCGACTGGTGAATGTGGTGACTGTAAGATATCTGCAGCTATTGATTATTATGACTATAACACGAAGAAGCGTAAGCATGTTGATCTTGAAGGCAAGATGGTAAGCATAGTTTGTCCTGTACTTCGGGTCAGGCAGATCGATGAACCTTCCTGGAGGTCGGTGGTCAGTACTCTCATTTCAGCAGAAGAGGATTCCAAGGACCTTGAGATCCCTGCAGAGAACCTGTTCGATATTGCTACCCGGGTTCTCAAGGACATGAACATGTACATGATCGAGCCAGAGATCACATCAACACCTCGCCTTTTTACGGGTGTTGCAAGGTTCTATGCTGAAGGTGTTAGTGGGTTGAAGTATGCATCATATGTCGAAGTTGTAGGCAAGAGTCGATCACGCCTTATATTAAGGGCATGGGCGGAAAAAGAGGATGCACTTGCCGGTTTCTATCATAAGATGCTGGAAGATATCGAAAAGAGGACAGATATCAAACTTTTCGTTGATGAGGGTTCTGCACAATACAATATAAGCACTACCAATATTAATGATAGCCTTATCCAGCGCTCTACTATAGGTTCGGAATCTGAAGCCCGAAAGTGTTCCGTTTGCGGAAAAGAAGTAAAGGAGAATGCAAAGTTCTGTGAAGAATGTGGGGGAAAGCTGGACTGAACAGGCAGACTATTTATGGTCTGCAAATAGTCTTCCCTTATTTTTTCGTTTTCCCACTGAAAAAACATATAACTTATGCATTTGTTTCTTAGATATAGTTTGCTTTATATATTTAATAATTTAAAAAAGTAGTTCGGTGTCAGAATAATGGATCAGAAAAGAATGAATGAGCTTTTTGTATGGAACAAAAAAGCTTCCCGTCTGGAATTGTTCGTAAGGATATTCTACAGTATACCTGTTGCGATCGTTCTATCTCTTTATAGTTTTCTAATGACCTTTTGTTTTCTCCTGCAGTTGCCTTTTATTTTGGTACTCGGAAGAAGACTTGAAATTCTGAACAAGGTCGTAAAAGGCTATTTGGAATACTATACCCAAATTGCAGGTTATTTCTATATGACTACCGATGAACGTCCTGGTATCCTACCAAAGGATATTTCTATCTTTGAAAAGCAACTTTATTATGATCACAATACGGTCGAAATATTTGATATGGATGAAAAATGATCGTCCTAACCAAATAAAAAAGTGATAATCTATTTCATAAACGATATTAATGAAGGGGGTAGCATGCAGAATAGTTATGTAGGCGAAGTAGGCGATGGAAATTGGGAAAAGGAAATCGAAAAGGAACCAAAACCTGTTCTGGTAATGTTCTATCTGACAACATGTTCACATTGCAAAGCGATAGAACCTTACTTCAGGGAGTTTGCAGAGGCATACAAAGATTCATGTAAATTCTTCAAGGTCAATGCTGAAATTAATCCCTGGGTCTCAGAAAGATATGGTGTGGAGGGGACTCCCACGTTTGTGTTCATGTGTGCCGGTAAAATGATACGGGGCATGGCAGGTGTTTCCCATCCTTCTGAACTTAAAAGGAACATTGAGGATTTCCTGAAGAACGGTTCAGTGTGTGCTGCTAATGTCACATCGCTTAAGTACGACATGTCACTGTACGGCTGACCACTTATTCACTGCTCTCTTCTTTTTATTTTTCATTTATTAACAGGAATCGTAAAGGTGAAAGTGCTGCCTTCGTTCATCTCGCTTTCCACCCATATTTCTCCACCGTGCAACTCAACCAGTTTTTTCACAAGAGCAAGACCAAGACCTGTACCTTCTTGTTCTTTTGTGGCAAAGTCTCCGACCTGTATGAATGGTTTGAAAACTTCATCGAGATGGTTCTTTGAGATCCCGGTCCCGGTATCTTCAACATTGACATACAGTTTCTTGTTCATTGACCATGCATTGATGGTAACATTCCCCTCTTCAGGTGTGAACTTAATAGCATTGCTTACAAGATTGTACATTATCTGTTTGAACATTGTCTTGTCAGCATTTGTAGTAATGACATTATCAGTAATGTTGTGGGATAAATTTATTCTCTTTTTGTTAGCAAGGGGTAAAAGGATAGAGGTCGTATCTTCGATCATTTCATTGAGCTCGAAATCTTCGCTTCGCAAGTGCATCTTTCCAGCTTCTATCTTCGAAATATCAAGTACATTATTGATAAGAGTCAGCAGGTGTTTTCCGCTGATCAAAACATTACCGACATACTTGGTCTGTTTTTCATTAAGTTTGCCGAACATCTCTGTTTTCAACAGATCTGAAAATCCAATTATCGCATTAAGGGGTGTCCTTAGTTCATGGCTCATGTTCGCCACAAAATCACTTTTAGATTTATTTGCTGCGTCTGCTTCCATCATTAAGTTTATCATTGCATCCTCTGCATTCCTTTTGTCAGTAATGTCAATAATAAGTCCTCTCAGATGGTCAACATTCCCTTCACTGTCGTGCAATACGGTCGTCCTTTCATTGACCCATCTTGACTCTCCGTCACCGGTTATGATCTTGTACTCGAGATTCACGGAATGGGAATCACCATTGTATAGCTTTTGAAATTCTACTTCAACATTCCTTTTGCTGTCCGGATGAATAATGTCATCATAATTGAGATGCCCCTCAATGAACTCATGAGCCTCATATCCAAAATTACTGATATTATCCGAAATGATCTCTACTGGCCACCCTTCCTGTGCCTTCCATTTGAATACGATGACAGGACTGCTTTCAACCACTTTCTTCAATTCATCATTAAGCTCGTTCGATCTTTGTAATGCATCAAGTATATCGTTCAAACCCTCTGGTATATCCTTAAAATCGACTTCTATATCGGTATTTGCTCGCTTGTTAAACGATCCTTTAAGGGCAGTATCTGATATGTCTTTAAAGTCATCGACTATATTTTTGATAGGTTTTGTTATTCTTTGTGCAGAAAAGACCGCAATAGTTCCCATAAAAAGAATTGCGGTTGCAGATATGGCCACCAATATATTCTGCATGGCTGTAACACCTGCATACATTTCCTCTTTTGGAACTACGACCAGCATGGAAAAATTACCAGTTCTGACCGGTTCATAGAAAACGATAGCTTCCTTATCTGTTACATGATCGATCATCTCGATATGACCTTCTTTGCCATTTTCGATATCTTTTGCCATTTTCAGTATTTCTGGCTCTTCGAAATCGTAGAGTGTCTTTGATCCGATCCATTCTTTAACTGGGTGGGATATGAACAGTCCGGTATTACTAACAGTGAATGCATAGCCTGAATCTAATATTTTGATTTTCGATATTTCCTCATCGATGTAGTTCAGAGAAACATCTGCACCACCAATGCCAATAAATTCTCCATCGATCATAATGGGTGAAACATAGCTTACAATAAATTCTCCCTGATAAAAGTAGGGTTCTGTGAGCACATCCATTTTTCGTTCTTTTGGTAACTGGTAGTAGTCAAGGGAATCATAATGTACAAGAGGTTCGAGGAAGATCTCTCCGCCTATCCGGTTCCAGTATGGGAGTACTCGACCTGTTTCATCGTGAAATTTCGTATTTGCATATGCAGAATCATTTAGGTCAAACGCGTTAGGTTCGAACCCTGCATAGGCTCCTAAAATATTTGGATTATCTACCAATGTCTGTTTGATAATGCCATTGACAATTTCTCTATCTCCCTGTCTGTACCCTTTCATTGAGCTGGCAATACCCCTGGCAATTGCCATATTGGCCCGCATATCTGCATCAAAATGAGCGGCATGATTTTCCGTAAGAGAAACAGCTTCTTTGTATATCAATTCTTCATGTTGTTCAGTTGTTGTAGAAATGATCAGGGAAGTAGTGAATGCCATGACTAGGATGATACCGATTACTATATACAATAATATTTTTAAATCCAATGGCACATCTTTAAAGTTCATTCATTATCCCTTTCTTTAAAAATACAGTATTTTAGTATAAGTGATAATTAAGTTTAATTTCTTTTATATACCCTGTCTTCATAAGGGTGATATTTATGAGGCGTTGTGTATAATAGTTATAAGGTTAAATTATTTATGGTTATTTTTTTAATAAAAACAGAAAAGGGGGAGCTTTTAGCTCCCTATATGCCGTGATATGGTCGGTCAGTTTTGTTTCATCAACTCGACAGCCATTTCCCTAAGCTTGAACTTCTGAACTTTTCCGCTTGCTGTAAGTGGATATTCATCTACAATGAAG
>Ga0255374_10050_pt2 | contig 13785 bp, 9 predicted proteins | sample ANMaggSeSYBR01H4_FD_182088 | JGI IMG/M metagenome (GOLD analysis project Ga0255374, IMG submission 182088) | Sediment cell enrichment communities from methane seep in Santa Monica Basin, California, United Staets - ANME aggregate JGI... | ecosystem: Environmental > Aquatic > Marine > Cold seeps >... | reverse complement strand
CAGGTATCACTTGTTTGGCTGGAGAGGGGGATTCAATTAAAGCACGGCTGATACGGTAACTTTCAGGGTGGCGCAGCGAAACGTGTGAACCTCGCATTTCAGCCTGGCGTGGTGAGCCCAAGGTAAACCCGAGCGGAGCAAGCCATTGGTCAGCTAAAAATATCAGATACTCAGTTTGTTTGATGCTCTTTGCCCGGAGCCGAGCCATAGTTGCTTCTAAAAGGATATCAATGGCTGGTTCCACTGCTTTCATTGAAAGCATGGGGGGTGTTCCTACCCGATACCGTGAGATGTCAGATGCGGGGGAAAAGTCGAGCTCAAAGGCAAAAGGTTTTTCTGCGGCAAACCAACCCCACATTGGCTGGTTGAGCTGCTCTTGTAAATCCCGCCGCACATATAAAAATGCTGGCGAACCAGGTCCCCCATTGAGATATTTGTAGGTGCAGCCCACGGCCAAATCTACATCACAACTATTTAAATCAATCGGCACTGCTCCGACAGAATGGCTTAAATCCCAGAGCATTAATGCCCCGGACTGGTGGGCAAGTTCAGTCACCTGCGCCATGTCGTACATAAAAGAGCTTTTGAAGGCTACGTGGCTCAAACTAACTAACGCTGTGTTTTTGTCAATGGCACCCTCAATTGCTTCAGGTGGTATGGTGATTCCATCCGCGGAGGAAATAAGTTCCAGGCGGTGGTTTTTCCCTAATAGATCAATAATCCCCTGAAGGATATATAGATCAGAGGGAAAATTAAAAATATCACTCACAATACCTATACGGCCCGGGCGCGCTTGCAGAGCTGCTGCGGATAATTTAAAGAGATTGATTGAGGTTGCTTCGGTGACAAGAATTTCATCTGCATGTGCCCCAACCAGCCTGGCGATCTTAGCCCCTAACTCATTTGGGGTTTTTATCCAACCGTCATTCCATATCTGAATTAATCGCTTTCCCCATTCTTGTTTAATTGCATTTTGCATGAAACCTATTGTGCGTTTAGGGAGGCGGCCGAGCGAATTTCCATCCAGATAAATCAGGTTGGGGTCATCAATCACAAATTCGTCACGAAAAGATGCGAGCTCATCTTGAGCATCCAGGCTGCGAGCAAGGTTAATTTCAGTATTTAAAAGACTCATTGTTATTCCTTTTGTTTATTTGAAATATCGAAAGGAAGGAAGGGGATATTTTTTTCTAGTTAAGTGGTAATTATCTAATCCTTCTGGTGAAACAGCACCACTCAAGCATTATATACCTATAGTACAAACCTGATCTTGATGATCTGGCTTTCGCTGTACCTGCTCCTTTTCATGCTTGGCTCCTTTTTTCCCAGTTTGTCTATTTATCACTGGTATTTTTTTTGGGGAGCCTTACCTTAACAATCTATTGTGTCCATTGGTCCCACAGGGATTACACACGAAAACGTGAAGGGCGGCCTCAATGTCTGCTGTACTCATTTTAAATATGGGACTTTGGAAATTATGAGATAATATCCTGTTTCTAACAGGCAAGTAATTAAAAAAATTTACCTATACAGTCATATTGCTGATTTCTTCTTACAGTACAATATAAATTCTTTTAATAATGAGGTATATAGATTGGCTAATTATTTTTTTGGTAGATGTGGGATCACAAATTGGGTCGAAGATCGGACCCTGCAAAGTATTACTGATATTGAGAAGGGGAAATTTGAGATAAAAGAAACCGCCCAATCATTAAGAAAATGCGGTGGAAAGAGGATCTATGAGCTCGATTAAAGCAGTAATCTGGGATCTGGCCGGGGTTGTGCTCCATACTGTAAAGGGGACGTTCAATTCTCTGCTGGCGGAACGGCTGGGCGCTCCCCTCAGCGAAATTGATCGCTTGATTTCATTGGAGGAAAATGATCTCTGGGATTTGGACGAACTCGACGATGATGCTTTTTACACTTTTCTACTCAAAGGATTGAAAATGCCAATGGAAAAAAAGTCAATCCTCAAAAAGTTCGTGTTGGAAGATTTTTATATCGACCAGGATTTGCTCGAATATATCAAAAAGATCCGGAAATCATTCACCACTGCGCTTCTGACAAACTTTCCGGCACATGTGCATGATTTTATGAAGACTGATTGGATCGTGGATGGCGCGTTTGACCATATGATTGCTTCCTGCGATGTCAAACTTCTAAAACCAGACCCCGCAATCTACACGCTTACGCTGGCGCGCATTGGCTGCTCGGCGGAAGAATCTGTGTTTATAGATGACCGGGAGATTAATGTAAAAGCCGCAGAGAAACTGGGGATAAACGGCATTGTCTATCAAAGCCGATCACAAACAATTAATGACCTGGAAGCCATCTTGCAGAAATAAAGTTCTCTATTCAAATTGTTTGTAGAATTTTTCAATCACTTTCTTTATTTGTTGAATATCCGCGCGATCCGCCACGATTTTCTGATTGATCACTGCGGCACGGGCGCGCAAATTCTTGTCACGTAAAACGTTGATCACCGCATCTGCAGCTGCATGCATATCTCGCGGCTCTACCAGCCAGCCGTTCTTTTGATGATCGACCCATTCCCGCAGGGAGGCAATGTTTCCTACCACAGGGAAGCAGCCGCACGCGATTGCTTCCAGGAATGAGTTGGGAGTGCCGTCATGACTGGAGAGGGATATGTACACATCGGCGTTGGAGTACAGCGCCCATAATTCACCCTGCGGTAAAAAAGGCAGCAGAGAAACACTTGCATTGATTCCTAAATCCCGCAGCCATTTTTCCGCCCGGGGTTGGCCGCGCATACCAGTGCACACAAAATGTGCATCCGGCACTTCTTTCAGAATAAGAGGGATACTCTGAAAGAACATATCCTGATGAACACTCCCGGGGCGAAACCCGCGCGAATTGATGATTAACGGCACATTCACTGGTATCCCGTATTTTTCTATGGATGAATTGTTTGCGGCAGCACGAATAGCATTTAAATCCAAACCGCCGCATCCCGGTACTACAATATGCGGAATCAATTCCCGCAGTCCCATTTCCCCTGCCAGTTGAATATCACGGGCAGCATCTGCCATGAGCCCATCCGCGCGACCAAGCGCATCATGGGTTTGTAAGGCCATCAACCTCGATGTTTTTGCATGCAAAGTAAGATCATTTCCCCAGATCGAAACGACCAGGGGGATTTCTTCTGGCAGAGCCGCTGCCAGCATACCTTCAAATGGGATCCGAAGCGCGTGCACGATATCTGGATTTATCAGGTGTACATATTCCAGGAACTGTGCTTGATATCTGGGCATCAATAACGGCGTCAGAAACGCGCGTATGCACATCAGCAGTGGGCGGAACAGCGATACAAAACCACTGATTCGCGTTGGCTTGCTTTGCCCTTTGCTCTTTACCTGGCTGCCCGCAAATGAAGAAAAGCCAACTGCCAGGAAAAACTGCCCTTCGATATCCGGAATTGGTTTATGTGGAAAAGTCGAGAGTAATATAACTTGATGGCCCAGGCCGTCAATCATTCGAATCCAGTTTTTTGTGATCGGACTACGCCCATCAGCAACCAGCAGAATACGCAAATTAATCCTCCGTTACCTTTTCGACCGCTTTTGAAAAAACCGCAACCATCTTTTCGAGATTGATCTCCTGGCTGACGATCCGGTAAGAGGCGCTCCCCTTCTTACGCAGTGCGGATATATCCGATAGTGCGGATGCCAATGTATCTGTTAGCGCTTGCAAGGAATCATCGGCCAGCAGCCATCCGTTTTCGTCTCGTACAAGGTCTGCCTGAGTGCCATCAGCGACACCCACAATAACCGGCAGCCCAAACGACATTGCCTCCTGAACAGCTAAACCGCCAGTTCCTGGCATGACAAAAAGGTCAGCTGAACGTAAATGTTTGGCTAATTGCGTGCCGTGCTGGGCACCAAAAAACCGGGTCGGGAGATAGATTTCATTGGCTAGATTTTCTAAAACATTCCGCTGGGGGCCATCTCCTATTATCCATAACAATGGCTGAACATCTGGCGGTAATGCAGCACAGGCTCGAATGAGAGCATCTACCTTTTTCCGCTTCTGCAAGCGCCCAACAAACACTATAACTGGTTTAGCACCCCTGAACGCAGGAGGGCGCTCAGGTATGGGCAGGATCGGTCTGGGAGCAACTGCGTTGGGGGCTGTGAAAATACGGTTTCCGGGAAATCCGAGCGCTTCATATTCACATGCCCCCTGCGTGCTGTAGGTAATGAGAGCATCAAATTTTCGTATGAAACGTTTTCGAATGGAGATGCGCAGTATAGATAAGCTGCCCTGTGAAATTGGGGATCCAAGCCCCCACCCAACCAATTTTCCATTATTTTCCTGCATCCACCGCATTGCAGCAGGTGAATTTAAATAGCGTGGGTTGGCTTCCATGATCAACACATGCGGCTGCCAATCTGATAACCATTCCAGTAAGCCGGTCTGCCAGCACAGGTAAAGCGGACCATTAAAGAAATGGTGGTTTTTCCCTTTCCACGTCTTTGCAGTTTTTGGTAATACGCTGCCGGCCAGAGCCTCATTTTTTCTGGGTTCACCAGCGAAAACACTAACATTTCCGCCAAATTCATTTGCCAATGCATCAAACAGTGGTACGCGGTACGAGGGCAGCACACGCTGCATCACTCCGATCCGAATTCGGGTATGTTCATTCATGGGATCACCTCAACGCTCGATCCAGATGCGGTCTTGGTGACTTCAATCCTGGAAGGAAACGCGTCTTTTAATTCTTCAAGATGTGTAATGATAAGGATCTTTTCAAAATCATGACTAACCAAATTGATTGCCTCGACCAAACGCTGCCGCCCTTCAGCATCCTGGCTGCCAAACCCTTCATCAATAACAAGTGTTTGAAGGCGTGCGCCGGACCGCTGCGCCAGAACACGGGAGAGCGCCAACCGAATGGCAAAGTTTATCCTAAACGCCTCACCGCCAGAGAACAATTCGTATTCCCGGCTGCCTGCACTATCTCGGATGATTATGTCTAATGTTTGTTTTTTGTCCTCACGTTTTTTGTCACGATATTCACGCTGGGTCTCAAAACTTACTGACATCGCGCCATTACTCAAACGATCCAATATCTCATTGGCCTGCGTTTCAATCTGTGGGAGTGATTGCTCGATCAGCAGTGCAGGGATGCCATTTTTTCCAAACGCGACCTCCAACATTTTCAGCCGGGAAACTTGTAGGTTGTCTTCATTGATCTCGTTTTCAATCTGCACCTTTCTCTTACGCAGCACTTTAAGCACATCAACGGCCTGTTTCGCGCCGCCCACCTGTAAACGGAGTTTATTTTCTTCCTTTCTTATAACACTAAGCTCCTTTTTTAATTCAGGAAGATCTGGAAGTGTACGGCGCTGTTCATTAACTTGCTTCTGCAATGATTCTTTCGAGCTAATATTTTTATCCAGATCAACCTGCATCTGCCTGATCTGTTTATCATATTCATCAATCTCTCTGCACAGACCTTCTTGTGCAGTTCGAGCTTGTTCTAACTCACGGAATTGATCCTCAATGCCGCGCAAGCCAAGCTCTTCTATTCTAACCTCTTCATGCTGCTCTAGTGAATATCCCAACTCGGAAATTCTTTTCTCAAGGAGCACCAATTCTTTTTTTAGATTCTTCTTCTATCTGTGACTTGTCTAAAAGACTGGCAACATCTTTCAGGCGCAGTTCATCTTTTTCTTCCCAATTTTTCACTCTCTTTATTGTTTCAATAATCTGCTGGTCAAGAATTCCAGCATCACTTTTTAAAGTGATAAGCTGGGGGCGTATTTTTTTTAGTGAATCAACATCTTCTTTTAAGCGTAGAATGTCATTCGTACACTGCTCAATTTCGGATTCATTCTTGCGATAGAGATTGCCAAGGTCTTTTCCTTCGATATTCAATTCCCTGATCATTTTCTGCTTGTGCTTCCCACTTAAGTCCTGACCGCAGAGCGGGCAGTCCGTACCATGCGCATCTTCAAGATGTCCGATCCGCTCCTTAAGATCTTTCATATTCAATCTAAGCTGATTATTTGTCCCCACCTGGTTTGCTTTTTTTTGCTTGGAATCATCCAATTCCGCCTCAAGCCGTTCAAAGTCTTTCAAATTTAACTGAATTTGCTCGATTCGGTATATTTTTTCTTTAAGTGATCTTTGAATATCTGGCTTCGCATTTTGGATAGCTATGATCTCTTTATGTTTTTGTTCAAGAGAGGACCGTTCCTGAGTTAATCGTGCGGTTGTGGTTTGAATCTTCCCGCTGAGTTCACCACTTCTTAACTTCAATTGATTAAATTCCACCCCCACAGCATCCAAACCAGAAAGCACTTTACGTACTTTTTGCCAGTCTTGATAACTCTTTTCAATCGCACTTGAATTATTAAGTGTTTTTTCAACATCCGCTAACCTGACCTTACGGTTAGCAAGTAAATCTTGGGTTTCTCTCAATCTTGTTTTATTTGAGATAACTTGCTCGCGAAATAAATTAACCTTCTCTTCGTCAGCTTCCAACTGCTGAATCTGTTCTTGAACTTGCCCTACGTGTTCATCTTTACTCTCGCGCAAACTGGTTGTTTTCTTTAACAATTCCTTAAAATTTTTCAGAGCCGCGCAGCGGTTGTCCTCTTCATTCAGCTCATCGATCACCTCTGCTAACAAGGACTGCTGCACTGCAACCTCATTGTGGATAGCCCGGCGTCTGCGTGCGGTTTCATCCCGATACGTTTCCCATACTTCCAATCCCAGGATACTGCTGAGGATTTCTTTCCTTTTACCGGGAGGTTGAATCGCGAACATATCAGCTTTCCCTTGTAAAAAGAAGGATGCATTCACGAAAGTTTCATAATCGAGGCGCAGCGCTTCTTTAATGCGGTCCTCAGTAGCGCGAATACCCGCCTCTGTGAGCGGTTTCCATTTCCCATCTGAACTTTTTACCTGGAACTCGAGGGTGGTACCCTTCCCGCGGTGTTTTGAACGTTCAATCCGATAGTCCTCATTTTCATAGCTGAACTCAAATACAACCTGACAGCTGTCCATACCGTTATTGATCAAAGCATCATCACTTCGGCGGGCTTTTCCAAAGAGTGACCAGGTGATCGCGTCAAATAAAGTGGATTTTCCTGCCCCATTCGCGCCAGATACACAAGCAACATTTATTTTGGAAAGATCAACAACAACCATATCCCGATATGAAAGAAATCCATGCAAAGTTAGTTTCTTAGGAATCACTGTAAGTGCTCCTCTCCAACTTTCGGGATGTCCGCGCCTGTTTCTACCGCTTGAATGATTTCTCCAGCCAGTTCGTTCAACACATCTATCTGGTTAGTTTCTGGGGAGATTGTTTTCCAATATAACGAAAGTAGTTCACCGGGTGAAAGATTCGCAATTTCTATGTCCCCAGGAAGCCGCAGCCTGGCTGGGGATAATGGACGCCTTATCAGGTGGAATTCGAACGCAGTTTCCACGGCACGCCGGATGGCTGCCTCATCAACAAGTGTTTCCCAATCCCGCGGGTAAGTTAATATCAATCTAAACATCGCATCCCGGATCACATCTGGTGCTGGGATCGCTTTCATGATCTGTGATTGAACATTATCAGGGTCATCTACGGTGACTGAGCGGCTGATAAATGAGCGTCCCTCCAATTTCACCCATCTCAATTTGGTCGGCGTCCCTTTTTCAATTTCTGCAATCACGAAGGTTTTTTCGTCTTCGATCTCTCCAAAATCCACCCTTTCGATCGAACCAGGGTAGATTACCGGGGGCTGTTCATCGGGATTGAGGTTTTGGGCTTTATGGATATGCCCCAATGCTACATAATCCAACCGCTTATCCTTGACCAGGGAAGCGGTGAGTATCAGATCTTTTCCGAGCATGACACTGCGTTCGTTTCCATAAGAGGCACCCTGCACGGATATATGGCTGGTGAGAACTGCTGGAAGCGCTGGATCAAGCTTTTCAAAGAACTCTTCGATTATCCTGGTTATCTGGCTTTCCAATTGGTCATTAATATCATCTGCCGCGGAATCTGTGTCCGCGAACACCGCCGCCAGCCCAGAACGGTTTAGCCAGGGAATTCCGATCACTTGGATGGGAAGTCCGTTTAAGTCGTCAGGTCCTAGCAAGCAGGGTTTGCTGATCACATGGATATGCGGTACCTGAAGTGTGTCAAACTCCTGCATAGTATGTGCCCGGCCAGCGGCAGGCGATACATCATGATTGCCAACAACCAGTATGGTTTGGATGCCTGCTTCTGATAAGCGCATCATTCTTTTTCCCCATTCACGCTGATAGGTCGGCGCAGGTGTACGATCACGGTATGCATCGCCAGCAAAAATAACCAGATCAACCTTTTCCGAGATTGCAGTATCCATAATCCTGTCCAGCGCGCACAGAAAATCCAGAACGCGTACGGGGAGCCCGGTTTCTGGATCGCGCCGTCCCTGGCGAGCAAGATCAATGTGCGCATCAGCGAAATGCAGCAGTTTAAGCATCGTTCCTTTTCCAATCTCCCATATTCAACATCACATATTTTACTCGTTCATAACGCTTGAAAATTATTTCCTCTATAAAACCGGTCCGTTTCTGTAGGCATACTAATGGTATCAGAAGAAGAAAAAACGCCCTGTTATATATGAAAGATCCTAAACAGCGTAATAAAAAGGTGGAAACTCAACACATCCGCGAAGGTTTTCCATTAAAAGGTTTCAAATAACTGTAAGATATTATGTCTTCGCGACCCAATTCGCTTCTCTTGTGTGGTTCGAATGAAACGGAATACCTATTCCAAAGCAATCAAATCCATATTATTATTAACCCATTGATAAAATTATTTAGAGAGTGATTATGTGTGGAATTTGCGGTGTTATCAATAAAAAATACGAGAAAATCCCTGCAGTGGTGTCGATGGTAGATACCATGAACAATCTTATCGCGCACCGCGGTCCAGATGGAGAGGGCACCTGGTTCCACCAGGGCGGGTTCATCGGTTTTGGACACCGGCGGTTGAGTATCATTGACCTCCAGACTGGGAACCAACCCATGACCGATGACAGCGGCAATTGGATTGTTTATAACGGGGAGATCTATAACTATATCGAACTCCGCGAAGAATTAGGCTCGGAGCAATTTACCACCACCTCGGATACAGAAGTGATCCTACGTGCTTATCTGAAATGGGGGGACAACTGCGTTCAGCATTTCCGTGGGATGTTCTCCTTTGTCCTATGGGATGAGCAGAATAAACGCGTGTTCTGCGCACGCGACCGTTTTGGGATCAAACCATTTTATTTCTATCAGGATGGGCCGCTGTTCTTCTTCGCTTCCGAACCGAAAGCCCTGCTGCCATTCGTAAAAGAGATCCGTACGAACTTGGAAGCGCTGAAAGAATATCTTGCGTTTCAATTCTGTCTGGATGGAAAAACATTATTTGAAGGCGTTAACGAGCTGCGGCCTGCGCACACACTGATAATCAGTGACGAAAAGATAAGTACCCAAAAATATTGGGAGGTGATTTACGAGCCAGATTTCTCCCATAATGAAATATATTATGAAGAACAACTGCGAAGCCTGATCGAGGATTCTGTAAAGATCCATACCCGCAGCGATGTGCCTATTGGCGCTTACCTCAGCGGCGGAGTTGATTCCAGCGCGATTGCTTCTTTGGCATGCGGTGATGAGCCTGAAAATTTTATGGGTTTCGTTGGTAAGTTTGCTGAAGGGCCGGAATTTGACGAGAGCGCTTATGCTCGGGAAGTGGCGGAAAAGAATAATTTTTCTTTAAAAGAAATCACCATCACAGCAGATGACTTTATTACAAATATCCGCAAAGTCATATATCATATGGATTACCCGGCCGCGGGTCCAGGATCCTTTCCGCAGTACATGGTTTCACAAATGGCAGCCAAGCACCGGAAAGTTGTCATGGGGGGGCAGGGCGGTGACGAGATCTTTGGCGGATATACACGTTATCTGATCGCTTATTTTGAGCAGTGCATTAAAGCCGCAATTGATGGAACTATGGATAACGGAAATTTCATCGTCACGTACGAATCCATACTGCCAAACCTGACATCATTACGCAACTATAAACCGCTTCTGCAGGAATTTTGGAAAGCCGAATTGTTTGCCCCAATGGACCGCCGATACTTCCGACTGATCAACCGTGCGAACACAATTGGGGATGAGATCAACTGGGATATGCTGAAAAACTATTCTGCCTACCAGACCTTCCGCGGTATTTTTAATAGTGAAAACATTGGCAAAGAATCCTATTTTGATCTGATGACGCATTTTGACTTTGAAACTTTACTTCCGGCTCTCCTGCATGTAGAAGACCGCGTCAGTATGGCACACGGATTGGAATCAAGAGTTCCTTTCCTGGATCACGCGATCGTTGAGTTTGCCGCTAAGATGCCGCCAAACGTGAAATTTAAGGATGGGAACTTAAAACACATCCTGCGGAAAGCAGTTAAACCATTTATCCCTGAAAGCGTTTACGCGCGAAAGGACAAGATGGGATTCCCCACTCCGCTATCTGAATGGATGCGCGGGACAGCGAAAACCTTTATTATGGATATCTTTTCTTCACAAAAAGCAAAAGATCGTGGATATGTGGACAATCAGGCAATCCTTTCCCAACTGGAAAACGAACCGCGTTATAGCCGTAAGATATGGGGTTTTCTGAATCTAGAATTGTGGCATCAGGAGTTTGAAGACAAAGCGGCTGGATTCCACGCTTTAGGAAAAAATTAATCTGCTTGCTGATCTGAAAATATTTTTACCTAAATTAGTCGCGCCAATATCCACGCCAAACGCGCTGAATATCCCGTGAAGTGATAAATGCTTTTGGTTCAATTTCCAAAGCGACATCCTGCACTTCCTGGGCTAACTTTCTCTGCACACTGCATTCCAAAACCTTGACAGTGCCATCCTTGCCTCGTGCAGGTATCTCTGTGACCGCATGGCCATGTTCCCTTAATTTTTCCGCCAATTTATGCCCATGAGAAGAACTGATAATAGTGATATTTGTATAACCAAACGCAAGGCGTTTTTCTATCATCATTCCCATTACGTTTCCTGTGGCAAATCCGACTGAATAGGCAGCAATATTTAGCAGGTTATCCAGGTCATTAATTACAGAACCAAATGCAAGAATAAATAAAGCTGTCTGTAAAACGCCCAGGATCCATGTGACTGTGCGCATTCCGCGCATGACAGTCAGCATGCGTACTGTATCAATTGCCATATTTAGCACACGAAGAGTGAAAATCCCAAAAGCGATCAACCATACATTGGTAGAGGAGAAAATAGTGCTCATGTTTATCCTATTTTGTCTTATTACTTTCTATTAATGCTGGAATATACATCTTATGAATGTAATCTTTCAACATACGGCGTGTGCTGAACTGCCAGGCAAGCGTGCGCATGTTTTCTTTGATTTTAGCGATCCACTCTGGGGAGGCATCACCCATCGCACGATTCTGATAATACAAGGGAATGATCTCGTGTTCCAATGTGTCATATAAACTGGCCGCATCTTTTGCATCCTGCTCATCTGGGTCTTCATAATCCACATCATTCCCGATTGCCCAGCCATTGCTGCCGTTGTATCCTTCACGCCACCACCCATCGAGGACTGAGAAATTTAATGTGCCATTGAGGGCTGCCTTCATACCTGACGTACCGGATGCCTCGTTGGGGCGGCGCGGTGTGTTCAGCCAAACATCCACGCCCTGCACAAGCAGGCGGGCGATATTAAGGTCGTAATTTTCCAGGAAGACAATTCTGCCGCAAAAACGATAATCCTTGGCTGCCCGATATACCTGTTGGATAAGCAGTTTTCCGGGCTCATCCGCAGGATGGGCCTTCCCTGCTAAAATAATTTGCACGGGCATATCCCGATTGGTTACCAATCGCAGCAAACGTTCGTAATCTGAGAATATCAGGTTCGCGCGTTTGTAGGAGGCAAAGCGCCGGGCAAACCCGATTGTCAATGAATATTGATCGAGCATAACCCCATCCGCAATCACCTGTGACGCGTGGCGTTTTCCACTCTGCCAATGGTCACGAGCACCTTCGACTGCGTAATTGATCAATTTTCGCTTCAAGTGCCGACGCACATCCCACATTTCCAGGTCTGATATATTTTCTACCCGCGTCCATAGATCAGGGTCATCGAGGTGGTTATACCAATCTATACCTAAATAACGTTCAAATAAAAGGCGCATTCTGCGAGCAACCCAGAAGCCGACATGAATGCCATTGGTGATACTGTCAATGGGCACCTCGTCGGGTTTCTTTTCAGGCCAAAGAAAATTCCACATATTACGGGCCACCTCACCATGCAGTTCTGAAACTGCGTTGGTGTGATTAGATAAGTGCAGCGCGAGTACCGGCATGCTGAAAGTATCACCCCATGGCTGAGTTTGTTTCCCAATTTCAATAAATTGATCTCGTGTTAACCCTAACTCATCCCAATAACCGGGAAAATACTTGTCGATCAGCCACAGCGGGAAGTGATCATTACCTGCGGGAACTGGCGTATGCGTAGTGAACACATTACTTGTCCGTACAATGGATGCCGCTTCGTCAAAGCTGTTACCACTCTTAACTATCTCACGCACACGCTCAAGCGTTAAGAACGCGGAATGTCCTTCGTTCATATGCCAAAGAGATGGCTGATAACCCAATTGGCGTAAAGCACGTACACCGCCAATACCAAGGAGCATCTCCTGTGAAATGCGTACCTCCAGGTCACTGCTGTAAAGGCGTGAGGTCAGAGTACGGTCGCTTGGTTGGTTGTCTGGGATGCTGGAATCAAGTAAGAACAATGGTATGCGCCCAACCTGAATCATCCAGATCCTTGTTTTAACTTCACGGCCTGGCAGTTCAACAGAAATAGTAATTGGATTACCCTCTTCATCAACTACTGAGATAATGGGCATTTCCCCAAAATCAAAATGATAATAACTTGTTTCCTGCCACCCATCCTCGGTGATGTTCTGAACAAAATATCCCTGCTCATAGATAAAACCAACGCCAATAAGCGGCATACCCAGATCACTGGCTTCCTTAAGATGATCCCCGGATAGTATCCCCAGGCCCCCTGCATAAAATGGCATGGACTCATGCAGTCCGAACTCAAATGAAAAATATGCCATCTGGCTGTTTATTAACTCGGGATGATTTTTTTCAAACCATGCGCCTGTACCGCTCATATACGTATCGAACTCAGCCATTACCCGGTCATATTCTTCCAGATAATAAGTATTATTTCCAGCATCTTTTAACCGCTGCGGCTCGATCTTGTGCAGGAATGCGATCGGATTGTGCTTTACCGTCTCCCATAATTGGCGGTCAAGTTGTAAGAACAGGCGCATCCCATTTGGATTCCAAGCCCACCATAAGTTATATGCTAATTCACCCAACCGATCGATGCGTTTAGGCAGCGTAAAATGATTGGGGAAATCCTTAAGGAAACTTTTCTTCATGTAGAGCGCTCCTCTGGCAGAATAAACGCGTGATTGTACCATGCTAGAAGTATTTTACCGTATAGTTAATCATTCTTTTTTACTTTATAAAGATTCATTTATAATAAACCGAATGATACACATTGTTTCAAAAAGGAGAATGTTTTATGCCTGAAGGAACTTACGGCTTCCCGAAGGGATTTTTATGGGGAACAGCAACAGCAGCCCATCAAGTTGAAGGGCAAAATGATAATAACAACTGGTTTGCATGGGAAAATGAACCCGGCCGGATCTTCCAGGGCCAAAGAGCAGGGCTTGC
>Ga0255374_10064_pt1 | contig 13788 bp, 11 predicted proteins | sample ANMaggSeSYBR01H4_FD_182088 | JGI IMG/M metagenome (GOLD analysis project Ga0255374, IMG submission 182088) | Sediment cell enrichment communities from methane seep in Santa Monica Basin, California, United Staets - ANME aggregate JGI... | ecosystem: Environmental > Aquatic > Marine > Cold seeps >... | reverse complement strand
ATTAATCTAGAACCAATTACTAAAAACATTAGAGAGTTTACAGATGTATTAGGCGTAGCCACCAATTCCAAAGTCATTGTAGATCTAGTAGGTGGTACACACGAGGTCTTAAGTGTAGAGAAAATATCTAAGAATGGAGATAGTGGATATATATACAACGCAATGCTTACACAAAGAGAATCAGACTTTTACTCCAAACCAATATTACAAATTGGTAACAATACAGACGAAGAAAAGATTTTGACCTTCCTTGGCACTACGCTCAATCCTACACGGTCAGAGATTGGGTTGATAATAAATGATCAAGTATATACATTACAACACAGTACGGGCCAATCAGAGAGCGTAGAGATACTACTTAAACCAAGAGCTACATACGATATATACCTAACTATAGAGAGTCTGGTTGGTGTACAGTTTAGTGAAGAGTTTGAGATGAAAATAGGAATTAGGTAAGTCCCTACCCAAAAACCCCCTTACTTTGTATAATCCATGATATGCATGAACTTAATAAAATACGCAATTTCTCAATAATTGCACACATTGACCACGGTAAATCCACACTAGCTGATAGGATACTAGAAGCAACAAACACAGACACCAGAAACGAAAAACACGACGAAAGAATACTAGACAGACTAGAACTAGAACAAGAAAGAGGAATAACGATAAAACTACAAGCATGCAAAATGAACTACAAAGAATACCAACTAAACCTCATAGACACACCAGGACACGTAGACTTCTCCTACGAAGTATCCCGATCCCTAGCAGCCTGTGAAGCAGCCCTACTCCTAGTAGACGCATCACAAGGGATACAAGCACAAACAATATCAAACACCAAGAAAGCACTAGACCTAGGACTCACCCTCATACCAGTACTAAATAAAATAGACCTCCCACATATAGATATTGAAGAAAGAGAAAAAGAAATATGCAGCCTCCTAGGATTTGAAAAAGAAGACATTGTAAAAGTCTCAGGAAAAACAGGAGAAAATGTAGACCAACTACTAGAACAAATAGTAAAACAATGCCCACCACCAAAAGGAAATACAAATGGACCACTACAAGCACTAATCTTTGACTCCTTCTACGACGAACACAGAGGAGTAGTCGTAGCAGTCAGAATCTTCAACGGCTCAATCTCTCAAAAACACAGCAAACCACAAGATCTCTACATGATCCAAAAACAAGAAAGCTTCAAACCAACTGAAATAGGAATATTCAATCCAGACCTTAAAGAAACAAACTCCCTAAGTACAGGGGAAGTAGGATACATTGCAACAGGACTCAAAGACATCAGATACTTCACAGTAGGAGACACAGTATCAGACCACAAAGAAACAAAAGCCCTACCCGGTTACAAAACACCAAAATCCAATGTATTCGCAACCTTCTTTCCAACCACCTCAGAAGACTACGAACCACTCAAAATATCACTAAATAAACTCGCCTTAAACGACGCCGCACTCGTCTTCTCAGACCAAAGATCAGCACTACTAGGATCTGGATTTAGATGTGGCTTCCTAGGACTCCTGCACATGCAAATTGTACAAGAAAGACTAGAAAGAGAATATGATGTGGAATTAATAATTACTGCACCAACGGTTGAGTACCATATAACCACTATCAACGATGAAGAAATTGTAGTACAAACACCAAGCGAACTCCCAGACCCAAATAAAATAAAGGAAATCTCAGAACCATGGGTAAGAACAGAAATACTCACCCCAGACAGATACATGGGAGACCTAATGAACCTCTGCCAAGCCCACAGAGGTACATATATAAACACAAAATACCTCTCACAGGGGGACGCCAACATCAAACTAAAAGATCAGTACATCCTGCTCGAATACGACATGCCATTAGCCTCTCTCATATCCAACTTCTTTGACCAACTCAAAAACATATCAAGTGGATACGCCTCCATGGAATATGAATTCATAGATTTCTTCCCTGTAGACCTTGTCAAAGTCTCAGTACTAGTCAACCGAGATGAAATCCCAGCCCTAAGCTTCTTAGAAACCAGAGAAGGAGCAAGACCAAAAGCCGTAAAATTACTTGAAGTTATGAAAAAAGTAATACCAAGACAACAATTCCCAATACCTCTCCAAGCGGCAATAGGGGCCAAATTCATCGCAAGAGAAGACGTCAGAGCATTCAGAAAAGATGTAACAGCAAACCTCTATGGAGGAGACTACAGCAGAAAACAAAAACTCCTCAAAAAACAAAAGAAAGGTAAGAAAAGACTCAAACAAATTGGAAGAGTAAACATACCACAAGAAGCCTTTCTTGCAATATTGAAAACATAATGATTAAAAAAATCAAGTTAAACAACTTTAGGAAATTCAAAGAACTAGAATTAGACTTCACATCTAACCTCATCGTCTTCCACGGCAACAACGCACAAGGAAAAAGCTCCCTACTAGAAGCCCTCCACATCATCTGTAACGGTAATTCCCCATGGTCAAGTAGTGATGAATATATAAACAATGAACAAAACGGTATATCAAAACACAGCAGAATTGAAATAACCACAGAAGAAAACGAATACGCCCATTACAAAGATAAAAATCGCAAAGTATACATGATAGACAACAGTAAAACTACACCAAAGAAATTCTTCATTAATAATTCAGCAACAATCTTTAACCCTGAAAGAATAGACCTCCTCATGCTCTCCCCTAGCCAAAGGAGGAACTTCCTAGATGAAACAATCTCCACTATAAACTACGAATACCCCTCCACACTCTCACAATTCCGTAAAGTACTTAAACAAAGAAATTCTTACCTAAAGAAATTAGCAAAAATCTTCTATGAAAAAGGCATTGTCTCTAAACACGACCCACAACTAAACTTCTGGACACTACAACTCTCAGAACTCTCATCAATAATCTACACAAAAAGACTCGCCCTTATACAAAAGTTCTCAGAAGAAAACTTCTTACTCAAATACAACTTCTGTAATAAAGAGTTAGAACCAATTGAAAAAGTAAGTAAAAACACAACAGAAATTCAAAAGATACTAGACCTAGTCCTCGAAGACAACAAGAAAAGAGATATAGCAACAGGATACACTAATATCGGGCCACACAGAGATGACTGGGACATATTCACAAACCAAGACATTAAAAAATATGGATCTCGTGGACAAAAAAGACTCGCTGTAAGTAATCTAATCTTTAAATCCCACGAAATAATAGCAAAAGAACTAGGATATCACCCAATACTCCTACTAGACGATATCGCATCAGAATTAGATATAAAAAATACAGCCATTGTCTTCGATAAGAAAGTCTTAAACAAACAACAAACATTCATCACTACAGTCGATAAGAAAATATTACCAAAATATATACAAGACAACGCCCAATTCTTCAACCTCAACAAATACTAACCCTTACTCAATATCTTCTTTTTGAAATCACTAGGAAAGAACTCTATTCTCCCTTCCCTAAACCCCCTAAACAACCTCCCCACATCAGGCCTATGCCTCATTAGTAACATAAATGATAACTGACCACAGAAACAAAAAAGATTAATTAAAAATAACAAATAATTCCTTTTAGTAAGTCTCCTTAACATACCCATTCTAATATTTCCTTTCTTTAAGAAAGATTCTGAAACAAGAAACCTCTCTTTCAACCAATTGTTTTGAAGAAAGATTACACTTAAAAAGTCTTTATTAAAAATAGGCTTTAGAAACAATAACTCATTTAAATTAAAAATATCCTCCTCAAATACCAAATTCCTCTCCTCTGTTAAAAAATTAATACACAATTTATCCTTCACTTTTAACACCCGTCTTTTTAACCTAACCCTCCTCTCAAATACATTTCTAACATACAAAAACAGCCTATATATCCAAACCACATCATTCCTAGTCACAATAAACAGATCTATATCATCTCCTCCCTTTACAAATTCAGATGCAATTGATCCAGATATCCCAACAAATCGAACAAAGGGTCTAAATAGAACCCATGACAATGAATCCTCTAATATACAAACCTTCTTCAATATAATATTCCTCTGCTTATCACTAATCCCCTTGTACCTCTCTCCATCTACCTCTAAACCCCATACCTCTTTTATCTTCTGCTTACTAAGATATGCTGGAATATTCTTCCTAAAGTCATACAACTCCTCTATATGTAACAACTCACTCTTACTGTTTTTATCCATGTATATATAATAGAACAAATATTATCGGTTATTCAAACAATTTTAATGCTATGGTAAACTAAAAACAAGATGAAACAACATCCAATACCACAAAACGTACTAGATGTTGAGTTTAAACTCTTTACTAGGTTTACACTCAAAGAATTCGCATACCTTGCAGCAGGTGTTGTAAGCGGTTCACTTTTCCTTGTCCTAAACAAACAATTAGGTCTTCCTGCCCTCCTCGCATGGCCATCATTCCTTATCCTCTCATCCATAGGAGCATTCTTTGCACTAGTCCCAATCAACGACCAAGGAGCAGATGAATTTATAAAGAATTTCTTTACTGCGATAAATAAACCTACACAGAGAGTATGGTTAAATGAACAAATGCAAAGTCAAAGAGTCAAACCAATAGTTAAAACAGATGACGGGAACAAAGGAAAGATTGTAGGAGGGAAAATAACAAAAGGGAAAAAGATATTCATTGAAAAACCTGGTGACGATATTCTCAAAGTACAAACTCCAAAAATCAGTACCAAACCAGAACCAACAATGCAACAATCCAAACCTCTACAACAAACCGTTGTCATAGGACCTCAAAACATTTCTAAATACCAATTTGGGATAAAGAGTGTAGACCGATTACCAGGAAATATAAATATCTGGTTGACCGATACAAACAACCGAGGTCTAGCAAATATCCCAGTCTACCTTAAGGATAAAAATGGGAAAGTAATATTCGCAAATAGAACAGGACAAAACGGATACTTTATACTCAACCGCATTCTCCCACAAGGTATTTACTACATACAATTTGATCAGAATACATACATAATTCCAAACATTCAATGGATACTAGAAAATACACAAAGTAAGAACCCTATTAAAATAACAGCGAAACTTACATGAAGGCAAAAGACAGAGCAAGAACAACCATATCTACACAAACTCACTTAGAGATAAGAGACATTGTGGATGACTTGGTCATTACAAAAAGTGGTAGTGTAGCACTAGTCATACAAACCAATGCGATAAACTTTGATCTTTTGGCAGAGTATGAACAAGACAATAAGATTTATGCTTTTGCAGGATTACTCAACTCCCTTAACTTCCATATCCAAATCCTCATCAGAACACAAAGAGTAGATATTTCTAACTACATTGACCATCTTAGAAATCAAGATCAAACAAATATGTCCGAGGGATTAAAGAACATGCTTAATATATACACCCTCTTTGTACAAAACTTAATTGTAGAAAACAATGTCCTTGATAAAAACTTCTACCTCGTCGTACCATACAACCCAGCCGCCATTATGCCAGATGCAAATATTTTTAGTGCAAAGAAAACAAAGGAAGAACAAACCGCACAGAAAGCTGTAAAGCAAGAACACCTACTTGAAAAAGCAAAGATATTTCTCTACCCTAAACGAGACCACATTATTAAACAAATAGGGAGAATGGGACTAATGGGACACCAATTAACCAATCAAGAACTAATAACAGAGTTCTACACAACATATAATCCAGACGAGGAGGGAAGAAGTGGAAGATAAAACATTAAAAAACAAACAGATTAATTCTAAGGTTACAGAACAAATGAATACTGACCCTCTAACTAAATATCAAGATATCACAAACCAAGTACAACAAGAGGTTGATGTTGTAAAAGAAGCAAAAATTAACAACATCCAAAAGGAAAGGTTTGAAGATACTGTAGTAAAGAAAGAAACGAAAAAGAATGTCCTATTCAAAATGCTAGACAAGATTGTTCCTACATCCAAAAAACCAAAGGTTGAAATAGAACCATCAGTAGAAGCACAACGAAGACCCACTGCTGATTTCTCTGGACTATCACTAACAGATATTGTAGCACCCATTGACCTTGAAGTAGATTTCAACCATCTACAAATGGGAGACTACTACTTCAAAACTTTCTTTATCAGTGATTACCCTAGGTTTGTAGGACCAAATTGGCTTTCTCCTATCATTAACTTCGAACATTCACTCCGTATCAGTACCTTTTACTACCCTGTAGACTCAAGGATAATACTGGAAAAGCTTAAGAAAAAAATTGGAGAAATGGAAGCCACCCTCTACAGTCAAATGGAAGACCGAAAAGTAATTGACGCATCTCTCAAAGTAAAACTCTCTGACGCTCAACAGCTCCAAGACTCAATAGCTGAGGGAAGCGAAAAGTTCTTCCACTTTGCAATGTATATAACAATATACGCTCCTGACAAAAAGCTCTTGGAGAAGTACTCTAGAAATATCACCTCTACACTCGCTGCAATGAATGTGACAGCTAAATCAGCTACTCTACTTCAAGAACCCGGCTTCATCAGTACACAACCACTTGCCTTAGACAAAATCCATATTACACGCAATATGGATACTACATCCTTAGCTACTACCTTCCCATTTGTCTCCTCTGAACTAACCATGAACCGCGGTATCATGTATGGTCTTAATCTGCATAATAATAGTTTGGTCGTATTTGATAGATTTGAATTAGAAAACGCGAATACCGTAGTCTTTGCTAAATCTGGAGCAGGTAAAAGCTACTTTGTGAAATTAGAAGCTGTAAGAAGCTTAATGATGGGTACAGAGATAATAATCATAGATCCAGAACGTGAGTATGAAGATCTTTCCGAAGCTGTAGAAGGCTCATACATATCCTTCTCTCAGGATCAAGGACATAAGATGAATCCATTTGAACTCTCAGGCATGGCAGATGACGATGACGATGAATTACGAATGAAGATGCTCTCCCTACTAGGATTTTTCAAAGTCATGTTCGAAGGACTATCCAATGTCGAATCCTCCATACTAGATAGGGCACTCATACTTACCTACAGAGAAAAAGGTATTACATTTGATGCAAGAACTCAAAAGAAAGACCCTCCTCTACTCGAAGATCTTTACAAGGTACTGAAAGGTATGGCAGAAGATGAAGCTCACAATTTAGCCAGACGAATGGAGAAATATATCATAGGAAGTGGTGCTGGAATATTTAACGAAGCCAGTAACTTTGAAATCAACAATCCATTCACAGTATTTAGTGTAAGGGATCTCCAAGAAGAATTAAAACCATTGGCTATGTATCTAATGCTAGACTTTATATGGACTAGAATTAGAAAAGTAAGAAAACAACGATTGTTAATCGTAGATGAAGCTTGGTACATGATGGAAAGTGAAGACTCCGCCAAATTTATGTACTCCATGGCAAAACGGGCAAGAAAATACTACCTAGGCCTAACCACTATCACCCAAGATGTAGCTGACTTTATGAAAAACGACATGGGTAAAGCCATCATCTCCAACTCCTCTATACAAATGCTAATGAAACAAAGTCCCTCTGCAGTAGAAACCCTGCAAGCTGTATTTAATCTCTCTGATGGTGAGAGAAACTTCTTACTAAATTGCGATAGAGGGCAGGGATTGTTCTTTGCTGGTTCAAATCATGTAGGAATACAGGTACTCTCAAGCCAAGCAGAACACGAGCTAATTACATCTGATCCTAGAGATTTAGAAGAAATGGCAAAGAAAGAAGCACAAGGGATTAAGGATACACGAACCATTGAAGAATTGGCAAAAGTATTTGCTCCACCATCTGCTCAACAACCAATGAGGGATGGTACCAGTATTACTAAGCAGAAATCTATGATTGCAAGAGCTGCTCAGAGAAGGAAGGATGACAAAGTACAAATCGAGGGAGAACGGAAGGATTACGAAGAAGAAGTTCGTAGAAAACTAGAAGAGAAGGAGAGAGAATTAAACCCTGCTAAGTATGCTCATGAGAAATCTTTCACTACCACTCTCGAAGAAAATACCCTTCCAGGTCAGGTAGTAAGAAGTCGTAGAGATTTACAACAAGGGAGACAACATATAACTCCCCAAGGAGTAGTTGATTATTCTAACAATAATAATAATGACGGATAATACAAAGTCTGCTATAAACGAAAGTATCTATTTAGTTACAAAGAAATGTGATGTTACAAACCTATCTAAAAATCAGCGAGGCAAAGACTTAGGTGCACTCAAGAAGGCAGAGGCACGATCAAAGAAACGTAGAGATATAACCTTCGGGAAGAAGGATAGTGAAGCAACAAGAGCTATGGGAGCTCTTAGTATAATGAATCCCTTCAAAGGAGTTTAACTCAATGGCCCCTGATCTGGCAATACAAAATCTCTCAGGTTTTCAGCAGAGATAATGACTGGAATAGGAGATCCTGTTACTAACTTTCTTGCTACCGTCCTCACCAAAGTATTTATATTTCTTTCTAGTTGTCTAATACCTGCATCAAATCCTACAGGCCTTATCAATAATGGCCATACATTGTCTTGTATTTGTAAATGTTGTTCACTTAATCCAGTCTCTTTAAGAATCTTCGGCAATATGTAATTTCTTGCAATTACCCCCTTCTCTTCATCAGAGTAACTAGAGAAACGAATTACCTCTACACGATCTAGCAGTGCAGCAGAAAGACCCCCTAAATTATTCGCGGTACATATAAAGAATACATTAGAAAGGTCTACAGGATAGTCTACATAATGATCAACAAATGTTTTGTTTTGCTCTGGATCTAGTATCTCTAATAAAGCAGCCATAACATCGTTGAGAACATTTTGCTGTCCACTAGACTTTTCTATCTCATCAAGCAATATTACTGGGTTCATACTACCTGTTCTTACCAATGCTTTTATAATCTGTCCGGGTTCAGCACCCTCTGAGTACCTTGGTACACCTCTGAGTGTTTTTACATCCCCTATCGCTCCAAGAGAAATTCTTGCAAACTTTCTACCCATAGCGATTGCAATTGTTTTTGCAATAGATGTCTTTCCTACACCTTGAAGACCAACAAATAGGAGTACAGGTGATTTGGTTACTAAACCTACTCTATGATCTGCTACCGCTGGGACATTGTAAGAGTTGGGAAATTCCTTCTGACCTAAATTCACAGGCTCTGCCACACTAGTAGCTATTCCTTTGTTTTGTAATTGCATTACTGCAAGATAGTCAAGAATGATGTTCTTGATAGTGTTCATTCCATAGTGAGTAGAATCCATTTCCTTTTTGGCATTTTCAATATCGTAGTTGTCTATAGACAGTTTTCCCCAAGGTATTCTTGTTATCCAATCTACATACTTATCTATGGTTTCAAATTCTGTACTATAATTCCCATATTTAGCCATACGAGCAAGTCTAGATATTGCTCTGAGAATATCTTCTCTAAAATCTTGTGGTAAATTAACATTATCAATCTTTCTTTGGAGATCTTTTATCTCTACTAGAAAATCATCCTGCACACTTTGTATTGGATTTGGGGCATTGTCCATATGAGATGATAGCACAATTAGATGGTTCTTAGCACCCCTTGTTTAATTATTTGTACAACTCTATCTATATCCACCTGTTCTGTGTATATTCCTAAACTTACTCTCATTGTAGGACCTATCTTAAATTTATCATGTAGTGGTTGTGCACAATGGAAGCCGTCTCTAATACATATACCTTGTGAAGAGATAAATTCCAAGATATCTTTTCCTTGGATATTGCTATCTTCTGTAGATTCTTTACATCCTGCGAATGAGAAGCCTTCTAGGTTGAAAGTAATAGCTCCTACTCTTTCTGTACTTCCAAATAGTTTAAACCACTCTATACCTTCAAATTGGGATATGAATCTTTCTACTAGCTCTTTCTCATGATTAATTAAAACATCGAATCCCCCCATATTCTTTACTGTTTCACTAAACCATGTTATTGCTCTTGCTAATGCTATACCACCTGCTATATCAGGAGTGCCAGCTTCAAATCTCCATGGGAGATTGTTTAGAGTAAAAGATTCTTTGCTAACTTCTCTAATCATTTCTCCTCCGCCCATATATGGTGGTAGTTTTTTTAGTATCTCTTTTTTAATATATATACACCCACTTCCTGTTGGTCCATATATTTTGTGTCCAGAGAATACCAATGCGTCACAGTCTAAGTCTTGTACATCTATTGGTAATCTGGCTACACTTTGAGCTGCGTCTATAAGTACAGTAGCACCCACTCCATGTGCCAGTTTAGTAATTTCTTTCACATCATTGATTGTACCCAGTACATTGGATATATGGATTACAGACACAATCTTTATTTTGTTTCTTTCTCTATCTATAAGGGACTTCAGCCATTTCAAATCTAATTGGTAGTTATCAGTAACTGGAATATATTTAATGTTGAAACCTATTTCTTTTTGTAACATTAACCAAGGGACTATATTACTATGATGTTCCATTTCACTTAGTACTACTATGTCTTCTTTCCCCAAATTCTCTTTAGCGTATGTATTGACAAAGAGATTAATTCCTTCTGTACAATTTCTAGTAAATATTACCTCTTCATGTGATTTAGCATTTAAGAAATTAGCAACAATATTGTGTGCTTCTTCCCATTTCTCTGTAGCTCTTGAAGATAGGATATGGGAACTTCTATGGATGTTAGAATTATATTGTGTGTAATATTCATCTATACAATCTATTACACACTGTGGCTTCTGAGTAGTAGCTGCACTGTCTAAGTATGTGATTGGTTTACCATTTATCTTTTGGTTTAGTATTGGAAATTGTTTTTTAATACTATTTTTCATCCTTATCGAAATTCTCATACATTTTACTTCCCTGTACAGTCATATTCCCTACATATTTACTGTTTAAGCCTTTACTACCATATGTTCGTTCACATGGTTGATCTAGTTTCTCAAATGCCATCTGTCCTATTTTCATACCTGCATAGAGTTTGATAGGTAAAGGAGAGAGATTTGCAATTTCTAGTGTCATTCTTAGAGAGTTCCCTGGATCAAGGAATCCTGAGGTTGTATGTATGATTAGTCCAAGTCTCGCAAGAGAACTTTTACCTTCCAATCTACCTACATAGCTATCATTTACACCAGTTATTTCCACAAGATTTGATAGTATGAATTCTCCGGGATGAATGATATATCCAGTATCTGGAATTGTTATACTCTTCATCATATTTGGATTCTTTTTCTTGAGATCAATTAGTGAGATGTTGTTCTTGTCAAAAACAAGAACATTCTTATCTAGACGAAGATCGTAAGATGCTGGTTGCAGATTTTCTTCATTGAATGGCTCTATTATTATATCTCCTGCTTTAAGAGCTTCTTTTATACCTTTATCACTTAGAATCATAGTTAGGTGTATTAATTTAATCTAGAACTATCATATCATCTTCAAACTATTTCTTAAACAGAGGATCTTTTTGAAAAAAGAGTTTGTTCCATTGCTCACTGTAGTTTAAATTTGAATTCTTTAAATTAAAGATGTCTTTTATATCTAAATACATATTAAATTTAGTCATATGGCTAAGTGGAAGTAAATATCTTGTAAACTCTTTGGACATTTCATCAGACATATGTTCTTTTGATTTCTTTCTCCAACTTTTAATATTTGTATAGGTATCCATAAGGTCTTTATTCATGTCTTTCTTTAATTCTGGGTATTTCTTTATAGATTCTGGTAGTAGGTAGCATTGAGAATCCTTCCTTTCTAACTCTTTATCAATATTTATGAAGTCAGAGAGGAGTGGTATGTATATTGTGTAATTATTGACTAATATCTCAAAGATATCAGTAAGTGGTAGAAAACCGGATAGAGCACTACCCTTCTGGAATCCAAGGTGACCTATATCTCCTTTCTTAATTATCTTTCCGATAGAGAGTTGATCCTCGTAATCGAATTCCAGTTCATCTTTACTACCTAATGGATTAATTAGCATTTCAAAGTTTGTAAATACTTGTTCTACCATATCGGTGATATATTCAAACTTAAAAAGCTCTGAGTTATCAAAATCGAATGATTGATTTTCAGATACACAATCCTTTAAATATTCTAATATCTTTTTTGTAGTCAGTCTTTTTGTACAGTCTGGAGTTACTTCCATATCAGTTTTGAGCAAGTTTTCAAACATGTCTCCTAATTGATTATCTAGAACCATATCACTACAAAGAAGGGAATTAGTTAATTCAATATTGGAGTTTAGGGTTGTAGAGAGAACTGCTCTGTGTTGTATACCAAGTGGTAGTAGAGAGAGGGCTAGTTCTTTGTAATCACTGCCTTTTCTTTTAGCTACTGACCAGTAGTTTCTTATACTTTCTAATTGAATATTTTCATACTCCTTCCTAATCTCCATGTGCTCACAAACTTCTGTAGGTATTCTGACGAAGTATGAGCTATCCCTATTGAGATATTTCCAATCTCTTAGTTTGAGAAATATGTCAGAGTATATTGAAGAGAGTTTAAGGAATGTATATATTGGGATATTGTCCACAATATATGTTCTGTTACTTACCTCATATAGATCATCCAGTGGTAATTCTTTCCAGTCATTTATTTTACATCCTTTACAGATATTTAAAACAGTTGTTTTAGTGTAGAGAGATTGTCTAATGATGTAGTGTGTTCTGAGTTTGGATTCGTAATCTTCTTTACCTAGGATTGAGAATATTCGAAGTCTATTCCAATATTCATCAGTTCTTATGTCTTCGATATGAAGATCTTTTCTTTGTATTAATTTCATAGGTATGTTCTTAATTTATACCTGGAATTAGAAAGTTCTTCGTGAAGTTTTTAACTTCTAGTTTAATCTTTTTAATTAAATCTTCGTTATTACTATTTCTTAATACTGTATCAATGTATTGAGCTATTTTTTCCATTTCTTTCTCTTTCATCCCTCTACTCGTAATTGCAGCGGTCCCTATTCTCACTCCTGATGGATCCCATGGTTTTCTTGAATCATTTGGTACTGCGTTTTTGTTTACAGTAATGTTTGCACATTCAAGAGCTAAGCTTGCTTCCTTCCCACTTAGGTTGACACTTTTTAGGACATCTGTGAGCATTAGATGATTGTCTGTACCACCAGATACAATGGTGTAGCCTTTTTTAGTTAATTCATCTGCAAGTTTCTTAGCATTAAGTATTACTTGTTGAGAATATTTTTTAAATTCTTCTGTACTAGCCTCTTTGAGAGCTACTGCTATGGCGGCTATAGTGTGGTTGTGTGGACCTCCCTGAGTACCTGGAAACACAGCTTTATCTATGGATTCTGCATATTGTTCATTACACATGATCATTGCCCCTCTAGGACCTCTTAGCGTCTTGTGGGTTGTTGTTGTAATGACATCTGCGTGTGGTACAGGAGATGGGTAGTGTCCAGTGGCTATAAGTCCTGCAATGTGTGCAATATCAGCAATTAGTATTGCTCCTACCTCATCAGCTATTTTCCTAAATTCTTTCCAATCTATTACTCTTGAGTACGCAGAAAGTCCAGTCCATATTAATTTTGGTCTATGGTCTAGTGCTATCTTTCTTACTTGGTCGTAATTGATAAAGCCGTTGTCGCCTACACCGTAATTAACTGAGTCGAAATATTTGCCTGATACTGAGACTTTAGATCCATGAGTGAGGTGTCCACCAGCATCAAGTGACATACCCATTGTCCTATCTCCAACATTAAGGAATGCTAAATGTACTGCAAAGTTCGCAGAAGAACCTGAGCATGGTTGTACATTTACATGATCTACTTTGAAAAGTTCTTTCGCTCTATCAATTGCAATA
>Ga0255374_10033_pt1 | contig 13852 bp, 19 predicted proteins | sample ANMaggSeSYBR01H4_FD_182088 | JGI IMG/M metagenome (GOLD analysis project Ga0255374, IMG submission 182088) | Sediment cell enrichment communities from methane seep in Santa Monica Basin, California, United Staets - ANME aggregate JGI... | ecosystem: Environmental > Aquatic > Marine > Cold seeps >... | reverse complement strand
GGTGAAAAATGATGGGAGATAATTTGACAAAAACAAAAAAAGTAGCATGCCCTCATTGTAAGACCGAAATTACCGTTCATGGTATTTCAGGGGAAACAATAGAAATCACATGCCCAGAATGTAATGCGAAAGGTATTTTTGCATTTCCCGAGGAAAAACCGGTGTCAAAATCAACAACTGGACCTGTTGCAATCGAAGTAAATAACATAGAATTCACATATCCGAAATCTAATAAAAAAGCAGTAAATGGTGTTTCATTTGGGATTAAAAAAGGAGAAATATTTGGATTTCTTGGACCAAACGGTGCAGGAAAAACTACAACACAAAAGGTTATAATTGGACTTTTAAAACAATATTCTGGAGATGTAGAACTATTAGGCAAAAACCTAAAAGATTGGAAAACAGACATTTATAATAGAATAGGTGTAGGTTTTGAACTACCCAATCATTATCAAAAACTAACTGCTCTTGAAAACCTGGAACTTTTTGCATCATTTTATCGCCGAAATTCGTTTCGTTTCATTGCTCATCCAACATAGTTTCCAGAGAATTTACAAGGGCACGAATGCGGTTTATTGTGTCTTTAATCTTGTTTTTGTCTTTAATCATTTTTTACTCCTCTCTATCTACTTACTCCGTAAGTCAGATAGCCCTGATTTTTATTTTGCATCCGCCAATAATTGTATAGTTTCATCTATTGTTAAGTTTCGTTTGTACCTCCTCTGTAAATCTAAGCGGGCGGAATGGATGGCGCCGACTGTTTTCCCTTTTAAGTTGACAATCATTTTATCACTCCACTTTTACCACTTTTGTGATTTGTTCCAGATTGATATAGAACTTACCATCTTTTTTCTCCACTGTGATTGTTTCGCCAATGGGATTTACGAAAGTGATAATGCCAACTAATATCCGATTGTTGTAGGTTATTTCCACAGTATCTTCATTATGATAATGTCGCATAATCTGTTTGTTGGTAGGTCCCTTTTTTCTTATTGTTGTGTGTCGTTTTCTAGTTCTTCGCATTCTTTTACCTCTGAAATTGACTTGATAAACCTGCAATCTATCACGCTGGTGCCGTGTTTACGATTTGATAACACTATGCCGGTGTCTTCCACCACTAAGAGTTTGCCCTCAATGGGTGCAGGTTTTCCGTCAATCCATACTTTCACTTGTTTGCCTTCAAGGTGTTTTATGAGTGGTTTTTTCATTTGTTCACCTCGTTTAAAAGGGCTGTCAGGACTGCATCTCTATCTGGGAAATTCCCTTCAATTCTGAGTTTTTCGATTGCTTTATAATTTTCTCCACTAAGTGTTATGGTGTAACACTCGAATGGTTGCCTCTGTGGTGTCTGTTGCGTCTTTTTCTTTAATATTTGCATTTTATACTCTCCAATCTTTCTTTTACCCTCTTTAGTACGCCCTCTTCAAATCCAAATTCAATCACAATTGTATCTATCATAGCATCAATTGCAATTCCTGGATATTCTTTCAACAAACTCATTAATTTGTCTCTTAACTCTGCATACTCTTTAAATTCACATTCTGGACAAATGCCTCTTCTTTCTATCATATTTTTTTCTCCATATCTATTGTTTTTTTCTAAGTTCGATAATTGATTCCTTATAAACTTACAATCTTCCTGGAAGGAATGAAGTTAAATACATAGCTCTATCTATCTGGGGTTATATCACATTTGTTATAATTTATTTTGTTAGTCTTTCTATTAACTTCTCAAATTCTTTTTTTAGTTTATTGTAACATTTAGGACATAGGTCTCCGTTCCATACTGGATTGAAATCTTTGTGGTGGTCAATTCTAATCCAAACTTTTCTTTCTACTGGCATGGATTTCTTACACACATCACAGTATATTTTTCTCATTATTCCAACTCCTGCACGTCTAGAACCAATGTTTTTACTCTCCACATACAATCGTGGCATACAACGTATGTTTGTTTCTTGGCGCCGTCTAGGGTGGGTAGTTCGATAATTATTTTACAAGGTCTTGACGTTTCAAATTGTTTTTTACAAACGTCGCACATGTCTTTATTTTCATCCATTTTTAGTTTCTCCATTTCTAATTATTCTGACCACACAAAAACAACTTTTTTCAAGCTTTTTTAGGAAGTTTAAAAAATTAGTGATGTGTAACTTGTTACATATCCTCCTCCTTGTTGTCTTACGTGTGTAACCGCCCATGTGTAACTCCGTTGAAACACTGCTATATATACGTGTGTAACTGTGGTTTTCAGTTTTTCAAAAATGTGTAACTTTTTGTGTGTAACGTATGTATACGTGTGTAACTTGGGCTTTTTGTGGATTTCTGGGCTAAGAATATAGGATTTTGTACTTTCTCTGTTGAAAGTGATTATTGAAATCCCTCCTTGTTCTGCCAATTGTTACTCGCTGTAAACACTTTTTTAGCTCTATCAATTTGGTTTTGAGAGCGGATATTTGTTTCGTTTTTGGTCACATCATTTTTAAAATCATAAATGGCGCCTTGGATTATTCTGTCTGGAATGTTGGGTGATTTGGATTTGATTCCATCAAAAAGTTCTTTATAATCCATTTTCTTAAGTTCTACAGATTCTTTAAGTTCTGGAAGTTTTTCATATTCATTCATTAATTTCTGTGCCTGTGGTGTTGGATTATTACTTAAAATGTTTGGGAAATCAGGTTCAAGTTTTTTAATCTCTTTAAGTAGTTGATTTCTCTTTTCCTGGGTTTCTGGGCTGTCTTTTGAGGCGTTTATTAATCTGTTTAGAATATCATTGTAACTCCAAAAGTTTTCAACTGTAAGTAATGTTGGGTCTCCAGTGTCATCTGCACCAACTCCAGAACCAATAATCCTTGAAAAAATATTGAACCTTAAATTTAGTTCTGAATTTTTGGCTTTTGAAATCCAGAGTTCCAAATTTCTGTTGTATAGGTCTTCTGGGGTAAATACTGTATTATCACCTGTTAAAACTATAATGTCCACTGCATTGTCGTGTTCTAAGTCCATAAGTTTCGTTGCTGGTGTTATTGTGATATGATGTGAGGATTTGTTATTTCCACGTCCAACAATTTTACAACGTATCTTAATGCCTTTAACTTCGTTAAAAATCTCTTCCTCGGGCATCAGTAACCACTCCGTTTATCGAGATGGAACGCCTTTATCTCATCAAAATCTATTCTTTGAAAACCATCTCTTACAGATATAACTAGCCCAATTCTGGTTACTTCGGAAAGATAACCATATATCCAAAAAAATCTTTACAGCGTTGGTATAGTCTTGTATACCTACGGCTACTCTCTTGTCTTTATACTTTTTATAAAATTCTCTCTCGTTCATTTTTTCCTTCCTTCCAACTTATCTTAAATCTCGTGTGTTTTCACATAAGAAAAAGTAGTTGTTACTCCTGGTACCCTATATAGGTGCATACTCTAATAAACATTACTATTTCACTAAAATATTGGCACAAACGTTGCCTAACGGATCATAATAAAGATTTGATATATCATATATAGAAAGTAAAAGGAGTGGAGTAAACTACTTGTTAGATAGTTTCTCAAAGAAATCCTTGGGGTTATTGTGTATGTCTGCTAACAATAGGTCTAAATTCTTTTGTGTTTCTAATAACTCGGAGACCTGTTTCTTGAGTATCTCGATTTCATCAGTTTTTGCCTTTAATGTAGTGTAACTCTCTTCCTGTGGTGTGTCATCCTTTCTTTTCATCCAGTCTTCGAAATCATCATTTTTATTATGGTCGTAAGTTTGCATAACTGCTGTTCCATGAATAAGCCCATGTTTTGTTTCGATGTGACTTAATGGTATTCCGTTACTTCTATCTATTGAAATTGAAGTATGTCTGAAATCGTGACATGTGATTTTTTTCTCAATACCTGCCTTAGTACATAATCTTGATATCAAGATAAGGACACCTCCACGGGTAAATCTTTTATTGGTGCAATGAAACGTGTTGATCCACATTGGAATATTTTTCTGATTTTTAAATGGGTGATATGTTTCAGCCCAGTTCATTAAGTGATTTAGTCTACCGTGGTGTGATACCAATCTTCTTACAGTCTTACTTTCTCTAATTGTTATTCGGGTAAATTCGCCATCATATGTCGCATCTGTGGCGTTCATAGATAATAATTCACTTACTCTGGGTCCTAAGTTATAGAGTGTTTCAATCACGGCTTTGTGCATGTTGTCCGTTGCGAAATTCAAGAGTTTATCATATTCATCTGGAGTGATAACTTTCTCACGATATGTTGATTCATCTTTCACTAACTTGGTTGGTTTGATTCTTTTTATGCAATCTGGTAGTTTGTCGCCTTTCTCAATATCGAATATCCAGCGGTAGAAACTCTTTAATATTGCAAGTATGGTGTTTTGTGTTGAGGGTGAATATTTTTTCTGGTGTTCTAAAATCTGGGTTTCAGTCGCATCTTTAAAAAATGTGTCCCCCAAACTTTCTGCAAGTTTAACTAAATGTTGAGTTTGCATTTTTATTGTAGAGAGCTTCACTTTTTCTACATTCGCCCTGAATATTTCGTATTCAGAGATTTTTTTCATATTGGTTTTTGCCATATTATCACAACATGGGTATACACTCACAGCTTAATAAAAGTATTGTTTACATATATCAACAATACAAGTATAACTGTCAACATTGTGGGTTAGAGTTTACTGCTAAACATGAGAACTGCCCACAAAAAGGTAATTTTGGGGTGCATCTTCTTACTCACATTACCACACTAAAATATCATTTACGAGGGGTGTTGCGGAAAATCCAAAATTTCCTCAAGTATGTTTACGATTTTGATATCAGTGTTACAGGCATTCATGATGTCCTCCTTCGTGTTGGTGAAGCATGTAAAAATGAATACAAAAAAATCCAACAGCGGCTGCGGATGGCAAACTGGATACACGAGGATGAAACTGGTATCAGGGTCAATGGTAAAAATTGGTGGCTTTGGATATTCAGGACAGATAGTGATGATGTTTTAGTAGTAATCAGAGATTCACGAGGTCGGAAAATATTAGAAGAAATTCTTGATGGAGATTTTGATATACCAGGAATTACAGATGGATGGCGTGCTTATAATATTCTTTCCGTTCTTCAACGATGCTGGGCACATCTTCTAAGAGATGTTGATGATTTCAAAGAAAAATCAGAGATGGGAAAGGAATTATCAGAAGAAATACATCGTAAATTTGAAAAATTGAAGAATTTTCTTGGAAAAGATCCTCCCATGGATAAAAGAAAAAAGCAGAAGATCATATGGGACAAAGAGATATCTGAGCTGGTGGAAAAATACAGCCAATTTGATGAATTGCATAAACCAGTGACATACATTAAGAATGGTTTAGGTCATTGGTACACCTGTTTGTTGTATCCAGGCATGGAACCAACAAATAATCTTGGCGAACAAGCAATACGTGAACATGTTATCATGAATAAGATCATAGGAGCATTCCGTTCAATTAATGGTGCAAAGAATTATCAGTATATTGCGTCCATGTTTGCAACATGGGGACTGCAAGGGAAAAACATCTTTGAAGAACTTGAAGCGCTCCTTAGAAAAGAATTGTGTTTATCTTAAACTTAACAAATACGAATATTGTTATATAATCTAGGCATAGTAAAAATTCTGTCGAATTCTAGAGTGCTGTTAACCTCCTATCGGGAGCCCATTTTTTATGATGAAAAGTGGATTTCAATGTTATATTTTTAATGGAAGTGTAATTATATCCTGTATATCCATGGAAGCGTTGTTATCATTGTTATATGCAATTACTCTTAATTCATGTTTACCACATTCTTCACATGGTAAATACAATTGAAAGGGTTTTTCAGAAATATTATATTTTAATTCTTTATCAATATAAACCTCAATATTTCTAGTATCCTGAGTGGCATCCATTTTAATAGTAGTACCTTTTAAGATAATTGCTTCTCCTTTTTTAATGATAAATTTTCTTAATAATGATTTTTTCCAGGATATGTTGTTTAAATACATCATACCTCTCAAAGGGTTTTCTATGTATACTTTTGGTACGTCTGGTTGAAAGTTGCCGTATATACCATCAATATATAAAATTCCAGTACCACCATAAAATCCAGAAAAAAGCGGACGAGATGACCTATGCGCATCATATGAAATCCGTATCCATCCATTCTCACCCCAATCTGCCCCCCAACTGTTTTTAATCAACCAGCATCTCTTATCATCATCGTATCCAAAAATAGTAATAACATGTCCTCCTTCTCGCTTACCCCATAGATTTTTATAAATTCCTCCTGGATAACTCATGAAATCGCTTCTTACTACCATGCAGATAACTAAAGGACCATAATCTATCAATGCTTGTTTAATAGAATTTATATCAGTATCAACCCATCCCCAGTTTTCAATTTTAATGGTTCTATTTTCCCATCCTGGAATAACGTCATCACAAGGGCTGTCCGATGATCTACCTGGGTCTGGATAGCATCCTTCATCTGGAACTCCAAATTCTTGTAGTTGAGTCATACATTTTTTTATATCAACACCCCAATTGCAAGTACCCCCTGAACAGAAAAACAAATGCATTTCAGAAAGATCACAATCAAAGGGGTGGCCAACCTTATATTGAACCATCGTTTCAAGAGATGCGGCTAAAGCATATGCTTCACAACTAGGACATGGCGCCTGGTTTTTTATCGAGGTCGAATAGTCAATTCCATTGACATCACACCAGCTAAAAGAAGAGGGCAAATCTTCAACTGGTTTTACTGTGTTATCGTCACATTGTATTGCTTGTTGGCTAACAAAAGAGGAGGCAAAAGTATTTATTAAAAGGAGAAAACATAATGCCACTATTAAGGCTTTTGAGATATATTTTTTTTCCATAGTTTTACAACCCATTTTAAATATAACCATAGTCTATATTAAATATTGGTTTATAAATTAATATACATTGGTATCTTTAAATTGAGGTTTTACTTGAAATGATCCGCAAAATCTGTAGTGTCAATGAAACGGATAACCCTGATGGTATTTGTGATGATTGCAAATTCTCGATTATTAGTAATGATGATATTCCACCGAATTTTAATTATGTCATGACACTATGCAAATTTTTAATTGACAAAATATCTTTCAAATCTGCGTTTAGAAAGATGAGTAATAAATTTAATTAGTACAACCATGACTGCTATTGTAAATAAAAGTCTTGCAAAAAGTATTCCAGCAAGTGATGCACCAATTGCAATCATTAGCAGAGTGTCTTCGATTAGACTATGTGAAAGACCCATGAGTGACAAAGATAGAAATGCATCTTTTTTACTTAAATAACCGGATTTTACTTCTTTTATGATAAGGCCACCACCATATGCAAGTCCGAGTGTCATACCAATAATAGTAATTGGTGCAGCATCTTTACTCATTCCTAAAGATTTCAGCATTGGTTCTAAGAAATTGTTTAACCGATTGATTATACCAGATTTTTTAAGTATTTTCATAAGAAACAAAAGACTTAAAATGATAATAAAAATCATAAAATAGTTTTTACATTCACCAATTACCCAATAAAAAATCGAAGAGTTTTCATATGTTGGTTTCCATAAAAGCATGCTTTCATTTTGATATAAATTAAAGGAGGTGAAAATAATATTTAAAATCCATCCTAAAATAAAAGCCCCCAAAACACGTAATGATAACATAAACCATAGTCGAACTCCAGCTTTCTGAGTAATGCGACTTTCTATTAACAGTGTATGCGCAACAAGTATCATAGTTCCTAAAACGGTTACTTGGGCAACAGTAAGGGAATTTTTCACGGACAAAGAAAAGAAGACTACTAAACCTCCATATATATTTGTAATCATTGCCGTTGCCCACACAAGCCCAAAATCTCCAGGTAGCCCGACCACCCTCATAATTGGTGCAAGAAAATCACCTGCAATTTCAATTATTCCTAATTCTCCAAGTATTTTTACAATAATACTGATGGGAATCATTATCTTGAGAAGTTCAAATGTTGTAAAAATTGTTTCTTTTAATGTATCCTTAATTTCTGTTGCAATTTTTTCCATACGTGCGTGTCACGATATAACTGTTATGAAATTTAAAATATCTTTTGTATTTTCAATTTTTTACCAGTAAATTCGTGTTACCTTCCCGACAGGAGCATATAAAAAAGACTGATGGAGAACATATTGATAATAATTTCGACCATCAAATTAAATTATTTACCATTATTGTCTCAGCTTTAGGTATAATTTATGGTATAATATTTGCATATGAACAAGCACATGATCTGTTTTTACTAATTCCAGTAATTATTTTTCCATTAGGACTTAGAGCACAACATGCAACTTATGCTATAGATGAAATTGGAAAATATCTAGAACAATTAGAGATCCAAATACGGGGTACTATGTCAAAGACATCACATAAGAATTGGGAGGGGTGGCAAAATTATTGGGTGACTCATAAAAAAGAGACAAAAATATTATTATATGATGTTTTACCAAAATGATTACTTTTCATAGCAATACCAATGAGTGTTTCTGTTATATATTCTAACTTAATCATAACAAAATATATTCCGCTGGAAGGAACAATGTTGACCTCTTATTTAAGTGATGATTTCCATCTCTTTTTATCGGGAATATATATTTTAGTTATGGGTAGCACATTAATTTACTTCATTTTTTATAAAAAAATTTACAAAAGTATCCTCTCTTGTTGATGATGAAGTGGCGGGAGGTTCTCTTTTTTTATACTCGTTTCGCATTATGTAAGAATAATAGGTATGTGGTGAGATTCAAACAGTATGTAGTATTGTGTAAATGTCAAATCAATAATACATGTATTGCACAAATCAAATATATAAACGAATCACATGCATATTTTGAGAAAAGGTGAAAAATGATGGGAGATAATTTGACAAAAACAAAAAAAGTAGCATGCCCTCATTGTAAGACCGAAATTACCGTTCATGGTATTTCAGGGGAAACAATAGAAATCACATGCCCAGAATGTAATGCGAAAGGTATTTTTGCATTTCCCGAGGAAAAACCGGTGTCAAAATCAACAACTGGACCTGTTGCAATCGAAGTAAATAACATAGAATTCACATATCCGAAATCTAATAAAAAAGCAGTAAATGGTGTTTCATTTGGGATTAAAAAAGGAGAAATATTTGGATTTCTTGGACCAAACGGTGCAGGAAAAACTACAACACAAAAGGTTATAATTGGACTTTTAAAACAATATTCTGGAGATGTAGAACTATTAGGCAAAAACCTAAAAGATTGGAAAACAGACATTTATAATAGAATAGGTGTAGGTTTTGAACTACCCAATCATTATCAAAAACTAACTGCTCTTGAAAACCTGGAACTTTTTGCATCATTTTATCGCCGAAAAACAATAGCTCCTATGAAGCTTTTAGAAATGGTTGAACTTGAAAAAGATGCAAACCAGCGTGTTGCAACGTTTTCTAAAGGGATGAAGTCAAAACTTAACTTCGCACGATCTTTAATTAATGACCCTGAAGTTCTTTTCCTTGATGAGCCAACAACTGGTCTTGATCCGGTTAGCTCACGATTAATAAAAAACATAATACTTCAGAAAAGAAAGGAAGGAAAAGCAATTTTTCTAACTACGCATAACATGAATGATGCAGATGAACTATGTGATAGAGTAGGATTTATTGTCGAAGGGAAATTAACATTAATTGAAAGTCCAAGAGAATTAAAAATAAGACATGGCAAAAAAATTGTAAAACTGGAATATCTTAAAGATGGCGAATTGGAACGAGAAGATTTTGATTTAAAAGATCTTGCTGATAATAAAAACTTTTTAAGTCTTTTAAGAACAGGAAATGTTCAGACAATTCATACGGCAGAAGCTACCCTTGATGATATATTTATTAAAGCCACAGGTAGGCAGTTGAAATGAGTAATCTGAAAAATATGCTCAAATGGGAATTTGTCTTGTTATATAGATACAAAATTATCCACATTTCTATTCTAAGTGTAGTTTTATATTTTCTAACAACTCAAGCTGTACCTGACATGAACAAACCAATTTTTCATACAATGCTTCTATTTTTTGACCCAGCAATAATTGGTATTATGTTTATTGGTGCATTAGTGTTGTTTGAGAAGTCAGAAAACGTACTTCAAGCACTAGTAATAACCCCCATGCAAGTAGATGATTATCTTTTATCAAAGATAGCATCACTTACAATCCTATCAATTATATCAGCAGCAATATTCATAACCCTGTTGAATATTTTTAGCGGCATTGATTTTAACATACCATATCTAGCTATAAGTATAATCCTTACATCAGTTATGCTAATTCTTCTAGGATTTATCCTAGTCTCTCGTGTAAACAGCATTAATGAATACTTACTTGCGATGTTAGTTGCATTCCTAGGACTACTTTTTCCTCCAATGCTACAGTTATCTGGGCTATATGAAAATGTAATATTATACTTATGGCCTACACAAGCATCATTTACTCTCTTTACCGGTGTTTTTAATGCGGCTAGTCTGGAATTATGGGAAATTGCATATGGGATTGGTTATCAAGTAATTTGGATCGGGTTATTGTATTTCCTTGCAAAAAAGGCATTTTATAAGCATATAGTATTGAAAGGAGGATAAGAAATATGGTATATATTCTCAAACTTGCAGTTAACGATTTAAGAAACATTATACGAGATCGTATGTTTGTTTTTTTATTCTTTGCTTATCCTGTTATGTTAATTGTAATTTCAAGGATAATTGTGCATTTGATCGCACCAAGAATTGAAAATATGTTTCGCCTAGCAGGAGAATTTTCAGTGCTTTTCATGTTTTTTACTATAGCGATTCCAATGATTTTCAGTTTCCTTGCTGCATTTTTAATACTAGACGAAAGAGACGAGCATTTACTAACAGTTCTACGAGTTATGCCTATATCAAGAAATAGCTATCTAATATATCGTATGTTTTTTATGTCACTTTTTGCCTTTATTGTGTTACTAATATTCCCTCCACTCTCAGGGCTTGTAGATGGCACACAATTTTCATACCTAGCGTATATTCCAGTTGCTCTATTGTTTGCGCTTTTTACACCATTTTCTGCGTTACTGGTAAGTTCATTTGCACAAAATAAAGTACAAGCTTTCGCTATTTTCAAAATAGGTGGAACAGTGTTTATGCTTCCAATATTTGCCTTTTTTCTCAACCTTGGTAATCTTAAATACATATTTAGCCCAATTCCAAACTTTTGGTCAATTATGTCACTTGACTCTGTACTTCAAAATGGGACACTTGACATTGTTCATTTAGGGATAGGATTTGCATATCATATAGCATTAATCGGAGCTCTCTTTTACATATTTAACAAAAAAAATTAATTGTTATTTACGCCCGCATCGGAATCCGAGCGCGTAAATGACATCACATTTAAGTGTTTTACATCTGTTGACATGATATTTTTATTAGGTGCTTCGAATCACGAAAATACCAAAGATATTCTGAGGTTTCTACAAAATATTTGTTCTTGGATGTTGGTGCAATACCTAGCAGGTTTTCATTCGAATCATTAACCAATAATAATCATCAAATGACTACAGTAAAAACAACACATCCATATATGTGATAACTGCATTTTCAATAATTCTATTTACTATTTATTATCACATCAGGCCGTTTCTTTGGGGTGGAAGTATATCGGTGCATTCCCAAATGTTTAAAAATTAAAAAATATTGAGATATATTAATATTCATATACACAAAGGATAGATGATAATGAGAATTAAAAATGTAGCAGGTAGGGCAATCGAGACGGATATAGACGGGGAAATATATGAACCATTCAATGGTGCGAAAAAATATAGTTGCAGTTCAAAAGTAACTAGTTTATCTGAAGCTTTAATTAAAAGTGGTCTAAGAGATGGTTCTACAATTTCGTTTCATCATCAACTCCGCAATGGCGATAAAATTATTAATATGACACTTGAAGCAGTTAAAGATCTAAAAGCGAAAAATATTAGAATGGCACAAACTGCGATGTTTAATGTTCATAAACCTGTTATTGATTTTATTAAGGAAGGTGTTGTGGATAGGATAGAGGGTAGCATTAACGGAATTGTTGGTGATTATATTTCTAAACATCCTCTACCATTACCAGTCATATTACGTTCTCATGGTGGAAGATGGGCTGCAATTAAAACCAATGATTTGTCAATTGACATTGCGGTAATCACTGCATCAGCATCTGATATGAAAGGAAATTGCACTGGTGTTATTGGAAAAAGCGCTTTCGGTCCTCTTGTTTACTCACAAATTGATGCGCAAATGGCAGATAAAGTCATTGTTGTAACTGACAATATTGTAGAATATCCATGTAGATACCAAGAAATAACTGAGGGATACGTTGATTATGTTGTTGAAGTTGATTTTATTGGTGATCCTAAAAACATTGTTTCAGGTACGACACAAATAACAAACGATCCAATGAAAAAAGAAATTGCACATAGATGTATCGATCTTATGGATGCAGCAGGTATAATAAAAAATGGAATGACATTTCAATCAGGTGCAGGTGGAATATCTCTAGCTGTAACAAAATATCTTGGCGAGGCATTAGAAGAGAAAAATGTCATTGCAGCATTTGCCATTGGTGGAATTACAAAATATCTAACTGACATCTATGATAGTGGTAGAATTAAAGAATTATTTTTTGGGCAGTGTTTTGACTCCGATTGCGTTTCCTATTTTTCTGAAAATTCTGGGATTCCTATTTTAAATGTTGGACATTATGCAGATCCTCTTTCAAAAGGGAGAAGTGTAGATAATTTAGATGTTGTTGTACTTGGGGCAACAGAGGTGGACACTGATTTTAATGTTAATGTTAATACTCATAGTGATGGTCGTATGTTGCATGGTATTGGGGGTCATCAGGATACTGCCGCGGGCGCAAGATTAACTATTATTACAGCGCCATTATTTAGGAAAAAAAATCCAATTATAAGGGAAAGAGTTACAACAATTACTACACCTGGAGATGTGGTCGATGCTATTGTAACGAATGAGGGTATTGCAATAAACCCCCGTAGAGAAGATCTTAATGATAAAGTTAAAGGAAAAATTGATATTTTACCTATTGAAGAACTTAAAGATATGGCTTATGCTGAAACAGGGATTCCAGAGAAATTGGATCGTGGAGAAGAAATTGTAGGTATGACTAAATGGATTGATGGAACGGTACTGGATATTATTAAAAGAATTAAGGATTAATCGAGAATTTACCTCTTACAGAAGATGATAAATTGGAATGATATACGAAACAAGTTCGGATATAACATGTTAGGCGAAATGCTTACTTCGAGGCAAAATATGAATGTGAAAGAAGGAGGAAAAAATGTCAATTATGCCAGCTTTTGAGATAGGTTTATGGAATGCCTGGATTTTTATGGTTGGATTTTTACTTCCTCCAATCCTATCGATTTTATTTACTAAAAGTAAAGCAACATCAAAAAAATGGGCAGTTTCTGTTTCTATTAAGCATGAAAAATTACTAAATGTCATCTCTACGGCTGTTGTGGTTGCGGGATTTATCTATTCCATTTTTCTGCCATTGCAATTAGGAAAAGTATGGTTTTTCATAGGTTTAGTACTCTTCCTAATAGCACTTGTTATTTCTCTATCCGCTACTTTTATTTCTCGGATTACTTCAACTGATAAACCTTTCACCAAAGGCCCATACCGTTACTCAAGGCATCCCCTATATGTAGCAGTAACTTTGATATTTATAAGTATAACCATAGCCAGTGTTTCATGGGTGTTTCTACTACTTACACTAATAATGCAAAGT
>Ga0255374_10054_pt1 | contig 14168 bp, 10 predicted proteins | sample ANMaggSeSYBR01H4_FD_182088 | JGI IMG/M metagenome (GOLD analysis project Ga0255374, IMG submission 182088) | Sediment cell enrichment communities from methane seep in Santa Monica Basin, California, United Staets - ANME aggregate JGI... | ecosystem: Environmental > Aquatic > Marine > Cold seeps >... | reverse complement strand
CATTTCTAAATGTTGAATATGGATATGGCCCTGGATAGGTCCACATATTAGTCCCTAGTACTCTATGGAAACTTCTTGGATTGATATATCTTGTCCAGTTCCAAAATCCTGGCATATTGTTCCAGTAGTAATTATCTGTACCTCTTTGTATAGTGAGTTTTACAGATGAAATATCACTTACAGTATCATGTGCCTTTCCAATAATCTCTCCAAAGGGTACCCATGTTTGTGGACCATAGAAATCTTCTTGAACAAGGACTTTAACACTTGGGAGTTTTGCATCTACGGTTCTTCCTAATTGTGTACCCTCTCCAGTATTCCCTGCATTATCAGTTACCCTGACATTGATAGATAAGGTTTCTGCATCTTGCAATCGTCCAATACGAAATGTACAGAATCTCCGGTGATAGTCTCCTGCGTACCAATTGATACCATCTAAAGTATATTCACATGATCTTCCATTTATCCCTGAAAGGGAGTCTTTAACTCTTGCACTTCCAGAGAAGCCTGTAAATCCATTTACATATTTATCTACATAGTCCATAGTAAGATGTATTGTTCCTACTTTAGGTTCTGTAGTATCAAATGTGATATTTGTCATGACTGGACTCTGTTCTTCATTCCCTAGAGCATCAAATGCCGATGCCTTTATATCAAAAGTTCCATCTTGTACGGGTGTCCAAACGTATGACCAGTTAAAAGGTGTTGGACTAATAGATACAGCTGGATTTAGTATCGTTGTTATTGGTTTCCATTCTGTTTCATGAGATGGTTTGTAGTAAAGATTTACACCTTTAACATGACTAAACTTGTCAACTGAGTATCCAGATATTTTAATTGGAGAGTTAAATACTCCATTTGAGATATCTGGTCTAAATGTAGATACAGGAGCACTGTTATCAACAGTTAGCTCTACCCAATCTACAGAATCGTTTATTACCTCTGGATCACTTATTACAGGTGCTTCATTAGGGTCTTTATTCCCGGCTTTGTCTCTAGCTTCTAGCTTTATTGTATATACTCCATCATCCACTCCAGTGGTATCCCAATCAAATGTTGGTAATACAACAGGTCCATCATTATATACGGTTTGTGGACCAGCAATTGTTGTACCTAAAGCATCAACTACTACGAACCAGTAATGTGAAAGATTTAGGTCTGAAACTTCCCCTTCTATTGTTTGTAAACCTGCAACTATATTTCCATCGTCGTGTGATGCTACTTCAACTTTTGGAGGAATACTGTCAAGTATTATCTGACAGCTACCTGCTAATGATTCTTCTGTTAAAGCCCATGCTGATGCATTTCCTGCTTCATCAACTGCTCTTACTGCATATCCATACATCCCATCTGTAGGGGCTACCCAACTATTAACAAATTCTGAAGTGTAAAAGACCTCTTCGTCTAGTCCTTGGGCTCCACCAGGGTGGAAAGAGGAATATTCATAGTGACTTAAATCACCTTCTGGATTATTGTCCCAATCAGGGATTAATGCTTGTCTAGGAGAGTAGTCTCCACAAGCGTAAATATCTCCATCATGATCTCTCCATTCTAGACCTATTGGTCTAGCTGGTGCTGTATTATCAACTGTAATCTTTACTTCGTCTGTTCTGGCCCAGTTCCCTGCAATATCTTTACCCGCTGCATAGAAGTAGTAATCTCCATCATCCATTACATAGCTAGGATCGCCTCCCCATCTTTCTGCATCTAGAGTGTTTAAGCTCCAATTAAAGACAGTTCCATTGTCATAAACATAATGATATCGTCTATCTGGTGAGACATTGGAGTAAGTTTGTCCTTCTGCTCTCCACCAGAAGTTAATGTAGTCTAAATCTTCAGTTCCAGTAGCTTGTAAATCTACAATGCCAGCGTGTAATGAATCAATTACTGGTGAGTCTAGTGTAATTGTTGGTCTTGTTCTATCATATGTAACTTTACAGTCATTACTCCAATCAGAAACAGCATCAACACTCTCGTCTAAAATGCTATTGCTATCTATATCTACCCAAGCTCTTACTCTAGTATTCCATTCTCCCTCTGTTCCTTCTGAACTACCGAAAGATGAAAACGGAGTGTAATTATTTGTGTATGTACCTCCATCTGTTGTCCAAGTACCACTTTCTGGCACCATCCATTCTCTTTGATACAAGACATTTGCTGGAGCATTTAGTAGCTCCCAGTTTTGTGAGATTCTCCCTCCATTTCCATAAGTTGGATAGTCTCCATTTGTAGTTGAACCGCAAGCTAGATCTACTGGTCTTTCTCCTGGTGTAGCTGATTTAGACCTTATATTCCAACCAAGGTTTGTAGGTGCAAGGATACGTATTGTATCTTCAGTACCAGCAGCATCAACAGCCTCTTGTATTGTGTCATAGCAGTATGTATCACTTCCAACTAATTCTACCGTACAGGTAGCGTTTACTTCTGTAGTTCCCTCAGTTATTCCTGCAGGTATACTTGGTACCACTATATAGATTGTAAAATGATTTAACCCTTCTATCTCTACAATATCTCCTTCTATGCTCACCCCTTCTTCTATCTCTGTACCACCATCTAATAGGTCACTCCTACTCTCTGCGTACACAACATCTACATCATTTGATGTAGTAGGAAGTGTGAGATCATACTCATAAGTACCATCTACCATATCCGTAGTAATATCATAAGCAGTGTTTGAGATAGCACCAAGTACTTCTACTTCTTCCTGTGTAAGAATAATTTCATTAATTGTTAGATAACCACTTTCTTCTGGTAATTGGGTAAAGGATAAAGAAACAGCACCATTTTGTGGTGCCATGTATACTTCTCCTAAAACCACTACATCGCTTGTAGTGGAGCTACTTCCATTCTCTATCCAAATGGGTCCTGTAGATATCCCCTCGTCTAATATATCCTCTGATTCGTCAAGAGGAGGTATGAGAGCATCTAATATGTCTACTGATTCTTCTAATGGGATTGTTCCAACAACATCCAATATCTCTTCTACTTCATCTGAAGGTAGAGTTTCAACTTCCTCTTCAACAAGAAGATTTTCAACAACCTCTGTGTGAGGTAATTGATCTATTTCCTCTGCAATTACAATCGCAGGGAAGAATACACTGGAAGTTAATATGGATAATAGGAGCAGAACATTGGGAACCGAGGCAGATAATTTAATGATGGCTTTCTTAATTTTCATAGTGTATATGAATTAAATTATTTGTAACATTCTAGTAAGATTTTACAAATAAATGAAAATGAAGTCAATGTAGCCTTTTAAGGGCCTTAATTTATACTTTGTTAATTAATTGCTGAAGTTGGAGTCAATTATCTAATTTACACTACTACTTTATACAAAGAACAACCTAAATACCCCCCAATGATCCCAGTAATTAACTGCATATATCCCATACTTGAAAGAAATATTCTAGGTAAATTAAAATGATTTACGAAAATATATGCAAAGAGAAAAAGTAACAAAGCTTTACAAACACTACCAACCACAACACTTAAAAAACCAGCCCTAAGATACTTGATTAGCAATATGTATATTGCATTACCTATAAATATCACAGGTAAGAAATATATCAAAAAGAAAGTAGCTCCTCCAAAAAGAACACTACTACCAAAAGCTACTACAGAAGGAAGAACTACAGAAGGAAGAGACTTCTTAAACCCTAGCTTAAGCACAGAGAATGTAAGAATCAGATTAACAACACTCCCCACTAAAAACTGTGGAGATTTAAGCAGTAGAGGTGCACAAACAGATAAACAGGTTAGTAATGTAACCTGAACCCACTCCTTCTTCAATACACTTATCAACCTACTACCATATATCTCAACACGTTTTAACATACTAAAGTGTATCATGAATATCATAGCTAGTCATACCTCTATCTTTAATGATATATTTATCTATGGATCACCTAAAAGTCTGTGAGAAGATACTTAAGAGTAAGAAAGATACAGTATGTATGCTAGCACCCTCCTTTGTAGCAGACTACGAGTATCCGGACCTCATATACAGATTAAGAGCCTTGGGATTTGATAAGGTAGTGGAACTTACTTTTGGTGCTAAGATGACCAACCTAACCTACTACGCTATCCTCAAAGAAGATATTGATCGCACTTGGATAGCCTCTCCATGCCCTACCCTTGTAAACCTAGTTCGAAATAAATACCCTCACCTTATTAAAAACTTAATGCCTGCCCACTCTCCTATGGGTTGTATGTCCTTTGTTTGTCAAAAAGTTTACCCTAAACACAAACAGGTATTCATTGGACCATGTCTTACAAAGAAGATTGAAGCTCAAGAGCTTGGCACCATAGAGAGTGCGTTGACATACAAGGAGTTAGAGCAACTGTTTACCAAGTACAAAATTCCGGAGAAAGTGACTGACAGGAAGTATCTAAAGACATTTGATAAGTTCTACAACGATTACACCAAGATATACCCAGTATCAGGAGGCCTATCCTCCACATTACATCACAATGAGATTCTAAAGAAGAAAGATATTCTAGTAGAGGAAGGTTTAGGGAATATAACGAAAATATTTGATGATTTTAAGGATGGGTGGTACAAAAAGTACAAATTCCTAGATTTACTTACATGTGATGGTGGCTGTCTTGGTGGTATAGGCATGGCTGGACACTTTCCAGTAAGTCAAAGAAAGAAGAGAATATATAAGTATAGAGACTATGCAAGACGTTATGAAAAAGATTTGGGCAGGGCTGGTAAGAAGATGCATGTAAAGGGTATTGATTTCACAAGAGATTTCTAAGAGGCTTCCAATTGACAAAATATTCAGCTTTTATTAACATGTTACATTAAAATTATTGTTACTAACATGTCGACTACTAATAATACTGAAGGGGGAAATCACGAAAATATCCCTGATATATCAAAAATTACTTTAGGAGGGGTTGTTTTTGGCCAAGAAGCAGGTTGTGAAGTCGGGTTTTTGTCATTGGGATACCTAGGTGCTTCTCTTGGAGAACCCACATTTGTTGAATTTCTTCACCCTTTAGAGGCTGAGAATGAAAAGGTGTTGAGAGCATTTCTTGCTTATTGTAAGGGGAAATATGGTGTTGAAAACATAGGGGCAGAGAATGGAGTGTTTTATGGTAAAGAGGTATATATAGGAGGGAAATCAGCTACTATGACTGCTGAGGAGTATAAAATAGCTCGAGAGTCTTTGAAGGAGATAGTTTAGATTAATGGATATCGAGAAATGAATAGATATGAGGTTGAGAGTGTAACAATCGTGGGTATAGGTGGTAGTGGTGCCTACTATATCGCTAAGTTCTTACTCCTTTGTGGTGTAAATGTAGTTGGTTTTGATCTTGAGCAAAGTAAGAGGACAGAGGAATTAGAAAAGATGGGTGCTTCGATTACTTACAGTAATCCTACGGAGGTTTTCGATACTTCTTACTTCATATATACACACAGTCTTCCTGAGAAGATTAGGAAGGAGATACAGGTACTTAATTGTGATATTGATGGGTATGAGGTTGGCGAGATGTATAAGCATATTATGGATGATTTTGAAGATGATCTGTTGAGTGGGAATCAGGTAGAGGCTTTTTTAGAGTCAGATATTGCTCCACTCTACTCTCTTAATTTAGATAATTTAAGATTGATTGGGGTTACAGGTACTGATGGTAAGACTACAACTTGTTCAATGATTCACCATATTCTTAAGAGGAATGGCTTTAAGCCTGCATTGATTAGTACGGTATCAGCAATTATTGGGGATGAGGAGATTGATACCGGTTTCCATACTACAACCCCTACTTCTCAGGAACTTTTTAAATTGATTAATTTAGTATTGGAAGCTGGTTGTACACACTTAGTTTTGGAGACTACCTCTCAAGGTTTAGAACAGGGAAGGCTTGCTGGTCTTAAGTTTGATACAGTTGCCTATACCAATGTTACTGATGAGCATTTAGATTACCACAAGACTTGGGATAGGTATCTTCATTCCAAGAGTCTTTTGATTAAGGAGCATACTAGTCCAGATACAGTCATTGTACTTAATAGGGATGACAGGTCATATGATTACTTAAGTAGTATTTCAATGGGTAGGGATATGGATTACAGTATTAGCGAGAAGTCTGCGACTCTTTTTGTTAGGGGTATTAAGAGTGGTAATGGTTTAGAGTTTAAATTGTTGGTTGGTAAAGAAAAGATTGATGTAGTGATTTCAATCTATGGTGCTTACAATATAAGTAACTTCTTAGCAGCTTGTGGTAGTTGTTTGAATGAGGATTTGGATTTGAAGGATATTGTAAATGGGATAGGAAGTTTTAAAACAGTAAAGGGAAGGATGGAGCTTATACAAGAGAGTCCTTTTAAGGTGTTTGTAGATTTTGCACATACTGCTAATTCTACTAGGGAAGTTTTAGAGAGTGTAAGAAAGTTGACTAAGGGTAGAGTTATACATGTATTTGGTTGTGCAGGAATGAGGGATCCTTCTAAGCGTTTCCCTATGGGTAAGTTTTCTAATGAGTTGGCTGATATTACAGTATTGACTGCAGAGGATCCACGGAGTGAGGTTTTGAAAGATATTAATGATGAGATAGAGGTGGGATGGAGAGATGGGAGTAACAAGGAAGGTGAGTTAATTAGGTTTGATGATAATACTCATAATGTAGAAGTTAGGAGGGATGCTATTGCTAGGGCTTTTGAGTTAGCTAAGAGTGGTGATCTTGTAGTTATTACTGGAAAGGCACATGAGATGTCTCTTTGTTTTGGGAATGTAGAGCATGATTGGAATGATATTGAGGAGAGTAAGAGGTTGTTAACAATAGAGTAAATTACTGTTCAATTATCCAAGGGATAGCTCTGATATATCCTAACTCCTGGAGTTCTCTATACTTCTGGTTAGAGTCTTCTCTAGCATGTATTATTAATCGCCTGCCGTAATCTTTCATTAAGCTTTCTAAAGTATTTTGTATCTTCTCATGGCTCCAATTCATTCTTTCTAAATGTTTTAGGTCTACTGCTAGTCCTAGATTATTGAAATTTCTTATTTTAGAAAGAACTTGCATAGGATCTGTCATCCAAGATAGGTTGGTAGAGTATCTTGGACTTGAAAGAACTACATTCTCAATAAAAATTTTAATATTTAGCACTTTAGAGAAAGAATCTAATTCTGTAAGAACCTTCTGCTCTCTACTTGCTTGTCCCTGTGTAAGGAAAAAGATAATGTCTGGGTGAAATACAAAAGTGATTTCTTTATTCGGATTGTCTAGTCTTTGTTCAAGGATGTACTTTGCAATAAATTTTGATGGATCTGTGCTATCACCTTCTTTATAGTGTTTTCCCCCAGAATTAGGTTGATAATCTCCATACAGTTGCTGGTTAGTCGTTTTATTAAGAAAAGTTAGTAAGGCAGATCGTTGCAAATGGTTTGTTCTTAAAAGAAGTGCTGATAAGTCGTCTTGAAGTTCAATCTTGCCTCTTTCAGTAGATGAAGGTAAACAAAGGGAAGGATTCTGTTCCAGAGGGAGGGATTTCGAATAGTTAGATGTTTCTTGAAGATCTAACAACGAATTGGGAGCATGAAGTATGAGTAGATTTGTTCCTGTCTCTGTTTCTCTCAAAAAGAGATCTTGTGGATATTCAGACATATTCCGAACCTTTTAATTTATTATATTCCTCAAGCGTATTGAAAGTGTAGTGTTTTGCTTCGGGCATATAGATACATTTACTAAGTAAATTCCCTTTTCTTGCTTGTTCGATTAAGTCGTTCTCTCCAAAGAAACCAATAAATTCATCGTTATTAAGTGTTTCCAGAAGGGTTTTACTAAATAGGAAGGTCCCAATATTATTATAGAACTTTGAAACTTTAGGAATATCCTCCGAATAGAATCTAATGCTTTGATTAATATTAACTCCAACAATGTTATCATCTTGATCACAAACAATTGGAAATGCCTGCGTTGCAGAGCATTTATTTGAGAGAACCAAAAGATTAGTATCTTTAGAAAATTTATTGAAAAAAGTATCTTTGAACATAAACTTTGTGTATGAATCACCATTCTGACCTAGTAACACCTCTATTTCTGGGTGTTGTAGAAAACAGTTTTGAATGGATTTGCCATGACCTATTGGAGTTTTTTCATACACCAACTCTATTTCGACGAGTTTTTTAAAGCTATTAATTTGTTTTAAAAATTCATCTTTCCTATAGCTGTAAGATATAAAGATTTTCTCGACATTTTGTTTAATTAATTTTCTTATATTTAATTCCAACATTGATTCATTGTCCTGAGTCCAAGGGATTAATGGTTTTGGTGTTTTATCTGTAAGAGGTTTAAGTCTTGACCCATGACCAGAACAAAATATATATGCAGAGAGATTGTGCATTAATCCTTAATATACAATTTAGCATCTACTGCTACTACTTTATCCTCTGTTAACATTACAGGGTTAATATCCATACTAATTATATGGGGGTATGATACTAACAATCTTTGGATATTCTCTAACATATCTAAAAGTTTTTCTTTTGCTAATGTTGGTCTCCCCCTATATCCATCTACTATCATAGAAAGTCTTGTTTCACTGATAGCCTCCAACATATCTTCTCTATTAGTAGGGATTAGTACATGTTTGATATCTTTGTAAACCTCTGTATAAATGCCACCCTGACCTATTGCTAGAAGATGACCAAAACCTTTACCCTTGTCTTGATATATTTTACTATCCCCTTGTCTAGTAGCTCCTATGAAAACCTCTGTATTACTCTTGACCATTTCTTGTATCAATATGTCTGGAGAGGTAGTACCTGTAACCTTAGAGATTGCTTCTCTTAGTTCATAGAACTTAGACTCAAACTCTGAAATGGTTCTAATGTCTAAGTGTACTGCCTTAAAGTCTGTCTTGTGTGCTAAATCCTTCGAGGTTGCTTTCATTACTACAGGAAACCTGTTTATTGAAAACTCTATTGCATTTTCAATATGGGGGGTAATGATTTGTTCTGGTATCACAATATTGTGTTCTTTTAGAATACTTTCTGTAATATCATCAGGGAGTATGACTGCTTCTGAAGATAAGCATTCCTTTACCTTGTCTATGTGTTTTGCAGAGATTTTAATATCTTTTACCTCTACTACATCCTTTTTGGCGATATTGTTGTTGTATTTTACCAATTTACCAATTATCTCTATCGTCGCCTCTATGTTACTTGAGGTATATATGTTGTACTCCTTAAGAAGATTCACTCCGCTTTTAATGTCGTGGTTACCCAAAAAACATGCAAAGATTGGTTTAGATGTTTTGTTTTGTATTTTAATAATGGCTCTGGCTGTACCTACAATGTCTGTAATGAGTTGTGGGGTAAGAATTACCAATATACTATCTACTTCCTTATCATCTTCACATATAGAAATTGCTTGTTCAAATCTGTCGGCTAATGCATCTCCTAGGAGATCAATAGGGTTTTTTACACTAGATGCGCTTGGTAGCTCCTTGAGTAACTTCTTCGTTGTTTTTTCTCCGAGTTCGGATAGGATAAGGCCATGTTTTTCTATATTGTCAGTCGCTATGATACCTGGGCCTCCTGCATTGGATACAACTGCGATTTTTTTACCTCTAGGGATTCTTTCATTGCTAATTAATTTCATAATATTGTAAAGTTCTACAGAACTTTGGGCTTGTATAGCATTTCCTTTATTTATTGCTGTAGTGATTGTGTCATATGAGCTGACTAAGGATCCTGTATGGGATGATATCGCTTCTACGGCTTTCTCAGAGCTTCCAGGTGCTATTACCACAAGAGGTTTCTTAGAGGCTTGTGCTAATTTCACAAATTCTTTACCATCTGAGAACTCTTCCATATAGAGTGCTATTGCTTTAGTATTCTCATCATTCTGAAACATTTCTATCAATTCATTTTCAAAAATATCTGCTTTATTACCAATTGATATGATATGGGAGAATCCAAAGTTGTCCTCACATGCCATATCAAGTATGGCTGTACAAAGTGCTCCGGATTGAGAAATAAAGGCTATATCCCCACTACCTGGATTCTTCCTAGCAAAAGATAAGTTGATATTCTCGTTGTTGTTGATATATCCCAATGAGTTTGGACCAATTAGTCGTATATTTGCGTTTTTGAGTTTCTTAGCAATCCCTTCTTCTAGTAGCCTACCTTCTTTTCCTGTTTCTTTAAAGCCTGCAGATATGATGACTACAGATTTAACCTTTTTCTCAATACATTGATCAATTACCTCTTCTACTAGATGGGATGGGATGACAATACAGACTTGATCGAGGTCTTCTTCAATGGAGAGTATGGAAGGGTAAGATTTTCTACCTACGATTTCTTCATATTTAGGATTTACTGGGTATACTTTACCATTGTATCCTCCACTAACAAGATTTTGAAGTATGATGGTTGATATTTTCTTTGGATTGGTTGATGCTCCAACTATTGCAATCGATCGGGGATTTAAGATATCGGCATTCATTATTTAAAATCTTCTAGAAGTTTAGATATGTCATATTGTTTAACTTCGTCTACTAACTCTGTACCTAAACCCTTTCTATTTTCTAATCTGTCGTAGAAGGTCGGTATCGATTTGTCTGTGTATATTATACCTGTTTTAATCTTTTCGTGCATAGAAATTATCTCTTTTGCTTTGTTTATAGTTGAAAGTGGTTTATCTAGTTTCTCAATTCTTTGTGCAAACCACTCAAGGGATGATTCTTTGTTGTAGGTAGGACATATTTGCATTATTTCAATTACACTACATCCTTTGTGTAATATTGCCTCTTTGAGAATCTCTGTAAGTTGAAGAGGATCCCCGGAGTATCCTCTTGCAAAGAAGCTTGGCTTACTACTAAATACAATCTCTCCTATACTCATTTCTCTTTCAGGTCTTCCGTCTGGAAGGCCGTACATTTTCTTACCTTCTGGTGTAGTAGCAGTGGCCTGTCCTGTTGTAAGGGCGAAGTTTTGGTTGTTGTGGATTAGGATTGTAATGTTGTAATTGCTTCGGATGGCGTGTATTAGATGATCTAACCCTTCGTGTAAACAGCCTCCATCTCCTATGGTGGCAAGTACTGTCATCTTTCTGTTTGCTAGGTGTGAACCTATGGCTAGTGGTATTGATCGACCATGTAGTCCTTTGAATGCGTTTACATTGATTTTATCGGCTCCGTTTCCACTACATCCTATGTCAAAGGTGACAAATGCCTGATTTGGGGTTATCTCTAGTTCTCCTAAAGCTTTTTTAATTGCGATATGGATTGCATAGTTACCACAGCCCATACACCATGTTGGTTTTACTTCTTTGTTGTATTGTGTAATTGGTATTGGCATATTAGTTGTGCAAGAAATCTAAAATATCTTCTATAAAGAGTGGTCTTCCATCATATTTGAGTATTCTTTCAGGAATCTCAAACCCACTTTCTTGTTTAATTAGTTTCGCGAAGTCTCCTGTTTGATTGTTTTCTACAATTACAACCCTAGCTCCTTCCTCATGGAATTCGATTAGTCTTTCATATTTCAGAGGGTAAATATATTGGTAGTGTAAATATCCAATGTGTGAGTTGTCTTTTAGTATATCTCTTATGGTATTGCCTACACTCCCATATCCCACAAAAACAATTTCGGGGTTTTTATTTCCAAAATATAGTGGGTCTGGGATTTGCTCTCTTAATGTTTCTGTTTTTCTTAATCGTTTGTCAGACATTTCTACTACCTCATTAGATTGTTCTGTGCTCTCTCCAGTAATCTTATGCTCATCACTATTTTGTAAGTAGGTAGGGCTATCAGCAGATGGTATCCATCTGGGTGATATTCCACTGTCTGTTATTTCATACCTATTTTCGCCTGTTGTAATTCCTCTTTCAATCATAGTTGGTTTAGGTAGTTCTTTAATGTTAAAAATTGATTCTGCAATTTGTTTGTCTGTAAGAAGTATTACTGGTATCTGATATGTTTCTGCAATATTAAAGGCTTCCTGGGTAAGAGTGTAGGCATCTTGTGGGTCGCTTACTGAGAGGACACATCTACTAAACGCTCCATGTCCTCCATGCACTGCAAGAGATATGTCTCCTGCTCCAGTCCATGTTGGTAGTCCAGTACCTGCTCCTGCTCTTTGTGCTAGTACAATGATTAGTGGGGTTTCTGAGATTCCTGCACATGATATTGTTTCGCACATTAGATCAAAGCCTCCTCCAGAGGTTACAGTCATTGCCCTAGTTCCCATATTCATACTTCCCATAGAGAGTTGTGCTGCAGTAATTTCGTTTTCTGCTTGTTTAATGAGTATGCCCGTTTCTTTGTAGGTGTCTCCAAGATATTTCAAGATTGATGTTGCAGGTGTCATTGGATATGCATAGAGTGCTCTACATCCTGCTGATATTGCGCCAAGGGATATTGCCTCATTGCCTGTGATATTAAGAGAGTCTTTCCATTTCTTGCTTGATTTAAATGTAAGTGGTTTGAGTATTTCCTTTTTAATTTGTTCAGAGTTGTAACCAGCTCTCACACACCTTATCTCTGCTCCTAAATCGATGTTTTTGTCTTTAAAGGTCTCTCTTACAATTTCTTCTAGTGGTTTAGTATCTAGTTCGAGAAGTTTCCAAATGAAGCCTAGTATTACCATATTTGCCATTATCTCTATTCCTTCAACCTCTAGTGCCATTTTAACCGTGTCTAGGGATATTAAGGAGATATTGTTCTTTTCGATGTAGTCCTTTTCTTCTTGAGAGAGGTTTAGCTCTTCTTTGTTATATATTATTACACCATTTGGTGATACAGAAGGAAAATATTCGTGTATTGCGTCTATGTCTAGGACTGATAGGATGTCACAAGTCCTTGAGGACGAGGCTATTTCTTCTTGTGCTATGTCTATTTGGTATGAGGCCACTCCACCCTTTATTAGTGATGGGTATTCTCTGTATGCAAAGTTGCAAAGTCCACTCTCTTTTATTGATTTACTTAGTATCTGTCCTAGTGTATTAATACCCTGTCCGGATTCTCCTCCAAATTTTACAATTAACCTTTGATTAGACATGGATAATTAGTTTAACCTTATATATGTTCAGATTATCATTTCAAATATTTTAAGTCAAAAGGATATATGTTAGAATATCGACATGTTAATAGATGAAAAGAAACTAAAAATTAAGTCAGGGGATGGTGGGGAGGGATTAATCTCTTTTGATAATCGAGGTAAGGCATATGGTGGAGATGGTGGGAATGGAGCTAATGTCATTATCGTTGGGAATGTAAATGTCTACGATCTTTCAAAGTTCGACTCTAATCATACTTACAAAGCAGATACTGGGGATAGGGGGCATACACATTGCAGACATGGTAAAGATGGTGAGCCTCTTAGATTGGAAGTCCCATTAGTCACAAAGGTTTACAATATGGAGGGAGAGGAATTGGTAAGTATAGAGGAAGATGGACAAGAATTTACAATGTTAGTTGGAGGAGAGGGAGGATTGGGGAATTTCACATTGAGAGGAGAGGGCTGGGATGGTAAATTATCTAGAAAGAGAGCTACTCGAGGTGAGGAATTAGACATTAGGTTGGAACTAAATCTAAAAACAGAGGCTATCTTACTTGGTTATCCTAACGCTGGAAAGTCTAGTATTATTAACGCACTCACTAGAGCTAGGTACAAAGTTGCTTCCTATGAGTTTACTACTCTTGAACCACAGATGGGGGTTATGGATGGGTATATTAAGTTGATGGACTTGCCAGGACTAATTGAAGGTACTTCCGAGGGTAAAGGGGTTGGTACTAAGTTTCTTAAACATACGAAATATTCCCAATTACTTATCCATTGTATTAGTTTAGAGAATGAGGATTTGGTTGAGAAGTATGAGAGTATGCGAAAGGAGTTTAAGAAGATTTCCACTACACTCCATGACATGGAGGAGATAATCGTTTTGACTAAATCTGATATCGCTACTCCAGAAGAGGCTGTAAGCAGGCAGAAAGAATTCAACAAGACGACAGGCAAGTCTGCCATTCTTCTGTCTACCTATTTAGAAGACTCGTTGGATATTCTCAAGAAGGAAATTAAATCCAGGTTAGATTCCCAGAAGAAGTAGAGTGCGTGCCCATATCTAATACCCGTTTAGCATTCCATCGCAAATCATCATTATCCATCATTTTCTCTGAGACCCATATGAGATATTCTCTATCTATCTGCACTATTTC
>Ga0255374_10053_pt1 | contig 14302 bp, 16 predicted proteins | sample ANMaggSeSYBR01H4_FD_182088 | JGI IMG/M metagenome (GOLD analysis project Ga0255374, IMG submission 182088) | Sediment cell enrichment communities from methane seep in Santa Monica Basin, California, United Staets - ANME aggregate JGI... | ecosystem: Environmental > Aquatic > Marine > Cold seeps >... | reverse complement strand
TCTCTGTCCGATTTCAAGTGCGAGACGATGTTTTTCTGGTCCTGGAGAATATGAGGATGTTCTGTTCACCAAACGTTTTGAACATGAGAATCTTGACTATGAATTCATGTACCACAAATACAAACTAGATGTTTTAGCAATGAATCAACTCCCTGGGCTTTTCAAATACATAAAGCGTTTTGAAAGAGGATGCCCTGATGTGTTTTTTGAGGTTGGAGAACGATGTTCTAAACCAAATTTTGAGGTGGCAGTCAAGACAAAGAAAAAAACGAATCTGGCCTGTCAAATGGCAGGTTTTGCCGTACAGGCTGCGAGAAATAATTATGAACGACACAAGATGGTTGAAAGATTTATGCTCATCAATGACAAGGCAACTGTTGCATGCGAGGTACCAGTCTGGTATTGGGAAAAAGGCTTTTGCATTTACTTGGAACAGTTAGACTGACAAGCAGATCCTTTGGCAGTTTAAGATTCACCGTGTCGGTATCACCCTCAGCGAATAATTCAAAATTGTCTTTAGTAACTGATATTGCTAGATGATCTGAAACGGCTTCTGAGGCACGCACACCTCGACTAATTTCAGATGCTTTTAATACCACTTTTGCAGGAAGATCAAGATTTGGCATCTTTGGATCTGGCATGCCTGCAGTATCAATCAAAGCCATTTTACGAACGAGATTGCCTATTCTAACTATCAATCGATTTGCTGTTTCATCATACTCAAGCGATACCATATCTCCAGAGCTTGAGAGTCGCATTATTCCACCCAGTTTATCCATGTCAATCCCCAGCTCCATCTCGCTAGCTTTGTATTCTTCAAAAGCCTTTTTCTCAACCTCCAAATCAACCATAGCTACATGTGCAGGATCAACAGCCCTCAGAGAAATTCCCTTAGACGTAATATTGAACTTCACTTCACTTACAAGCGGAGCTGTTACGTCAATTATACCCTTTAGGATTTCCGATTTTACCTTAGCATTAAACATGTTCCGTTTCCTCCCCAATTCCAACGTTCAAGATATTTTCTTCGTAAAGATATAATACATTTTACGTTTATAACAATGACGGTATTTTAGATTATCAAATTTCCCATGTGCAATAAAATTGTATTTCTTACAATATCATTTTCGGCAGCATTAATAAGTGCGCTTCTAATCTTCCCTCCACTTGTGTCCACACTTAGTACATGTGTAAAATCTACTCTCAGGTTCGTCACTACCTCTCATCTGTCTTAGTATCCAAAAAGCCTCGTTATGCCCGCACTTGGGACATTTAATCCGTGTCTTTGGAAGAACATTAGTTTTATCCTTATCTTCAATGATTGTTACTTCCTTTTTCTTCTGTTTATTTACAATTACCTTACTACCAGTTTTCTTCTTTTCAAATCCACATTTTATACAAACAAAAACACCTTCTTTTGGGTACATAAGTACCTTACACTTAGGACAAAACATATCTTCAAATCCCTCCCAAAACATCTTTTATTATACCTTCATGATCAAACGACAAATCAGGCAAATTTTTCAAATCAAAAAACTTCGCGTCACATGCGTCATCGCCACTTTTTAGTTCCCCGTTACATATATCCAATACATATACAATCGAAACAGTGTGACCCCTTGGATCTCTATTTGGATCAGAATACACACCAACAAGATGATTTATTTTAGTTTTCAAACCAGTCTCCTCAAACACTTCTCTCACTGTTGCATCCTCTGTTTTTTCACCATACTCTACAAAACCACCAGGTAAAGCCCATTTACCCTCGAAAGGTTGGTTTTTTCTCTTGATCAGAAGAATCTTTCCATTTTTTAATACAATTCCATCAACAGTCAATTTCGGGGATTTATAATTCATCAACCAAGAAGAATAGAATCCTTTGTATTTAACATTTGATAAAAAATACCTTGCAACTAATTTTGAATATTTAAGAAAGAATTCTGAAGGTATTTTTTGTTTCTACTATCGTCTTGACATTGAGTCCCAAAAAGATGGCAATCCCCTCTGTAACTCGGATTTCCACATGTTAAATGTATACTCGTCAATATCTTCTTCCCGTTTAATATTCATAAAAAAATTTGAGCGCTTCTGCTGTTGCATCCCTTTATCTCCTTTCAATTGTCCTATCCCTCCTATGTGCAGGAAAAGCTATAATGGAAACACACTTTATGTACATTTTTAGCAGGTGAATATGTAGGCGGGTGTGTAGACCAAGTACATAATAAAGAATTGTTCAGTAAATTACAAAAACAATAAAGTTATTCCGACTCTTCAAACGGGCTCGTGGTCTAGTTGGTTATGACGTCGCCTTGACATGGCGGAGGTCTTGAGTTCAAATCTCAACGAGCCCATTCTGCTCTCTCGGAGAGTTTCCATTCGAAACGTAGGTTTTTAGCCTTTGTTTCGATTTTTCCACACTTTCCCCTACAATATTATTCATATACAAAATATTGAATTTGAGGGTGTGTTTAATCCAATCGTAAGGTGCTCTTCTATAGTAGTTTTCAGCATGCTGGATGTAGTTCTCCGTTGTCGATATTGTCTCATGCCCTAGCCAGTTCTTAACTGTATAGCAGTCGTAACGTCCTGTTTCAATTTTTGTTTTTATCAATCTAGCAATTGCACACCAATGCCTTGAATCATAAGGTCTATAATTTGGGCATACTTTTTTACCTGTCTCACCTAGCTTATGTCCAAGATGTCGCACTGTGAATGGTTTACCACTTGGCTGTAGATATAAAGCATTTCCAGATTTGCTAGTTTCTACCTTATCACGCCATTTAAGCCAATTTTTAAGACTCTTTCGTGTCTTTCCTGTAATAATTGCTGTTTCTGGGAATATTTGCCGTGTACTACAATGCTTCTTCTGTTCTGTTACGATAATTGAGCATGTATCAAAATCTATGTTATCGACTGTCATGATACATGGTTCACTGGGAACTCTCCAACCAATCCAAAAATTATGGGCATGAAGGTATTGATAGAGCGCATTCTCATATGGGTCTTTCGAGAATTTATAGTTTATCAAAGCATAGACTGTTTCAGGTAGTGGCAACAATCTCTCTTTATGATTAGGTCTTGAAGGTAGTCTATAATACCATCCTCTAGGATCTATACCATATGCATGTAGAAAGGTATGAATTGTTTGTAGGTCGTGTTTTAATGCAAAATGCCCTGCCTTGTCATAGTCTTCTCTGCATTGCATGTAAGCTATAAACTGGTCATAATTAAGATCAAAGAAATCAATTGGAAATATCGGATGTTTAGACATCCTTCTGGCATATCTCATTCTATGCTCAATAGTAGAGTTTTCTAATCGCTGCCATCTTCTTGCATGGTCTACCACTGCATTGAATAACTTGGGTAATGATTCGTATTTCTCAGGGTTTACAACTATCGGATTACATTCAAAGTTTTTCTTCAGCTCATAAGCCGGATTCACCATATCCTCCCCATCCAACTGGGGTTTCAATAGGTCGACATGGTACTGGCTTACATTCCCTATATTGTTTTTCCATACTTGATTATTGCCTCCCACCAATTCACTATTTGAATTGATTGAATATGAATTGGATTTATCGTTTAAAAAGTTGATTGTTGTCTGGTTTTCATTTACCTCGGAAAAAGGTTTATAACCACTAGCTTCTTTATTCTCTCTTGGGGCTCTGATACTGATTCTATCACTGCTCCAGGTTGCCAAAGTGTTAGCGCACTTTGGTAACCACTATTTCAGGTTCTTAAATAATATATTTTCTATTTAATACTAACAAAATTATAATGTGTTTATTACTTATAAACCCTGCTAGGAGGTCATTGTAACTATTCCTGTTGAATGAAGGAAATACAATTTATTTTATAGGAATTTTTATCTTTTTGATTATGCAGATAAAACAACTGGCTTTTGGATCCGGGGCATGAACTAAAATCCAAAAATGGTTTTTTTGGATGTCTATTGACCATGTTATAAGGAGTACCAAACTATAAAATCCAGAAATGATTATTGCTGCGTTTACTGTGGCGGAAATCCTTTCTTGCAAGTTCTTGCTACGGGTGAAGCATTTGAGGAGCTTTGAGGCAAACACATTTATGTTTGATGTTGTATAAAACCTCTGAATAAAACATGAAATGTCCTGAGTGTAATAGTGGAAATGTCGTAAAAAGAGGGATAAGAAAACAGAAGTTTGGTAGCAAACAACTTTACTTTTGTAAGCAGTGTGGTAAAAGATTTGCAGATCAAACGTTGAAACATAAGATACATTCACCGCGAGTTATCTACCATGCTCTCAACTATTACAACCTGACATTATGGGTTTTGCGGGCTACAAACTCTATTTTTCTAAAAAATTATAGTTGATAACACTGTGAATAATACCCACAACCATATATACCAGGTAGCCTATATATGGGCTACATGGCCAAGTCAAGAATTAAACGTGGGAATCGGGTCTACGTCTATGAACGTGAGAACTATCGAGATGAATTTGGGAGGGTAAAACATAGAAATACTCGTTATTTAGGCGTTGAAGTAACTGAAAATGGAAAAACTAACATAATCCCTCCAAAGAAACGTTTGAAAGAGTTTGAGGTCATAAAATCAGTAAGGTATGGAGATATTTCTATTCTCTACAATATTTTCAAGGAATATGGAATCATTGATTTACTAGATGAGTTGGTTCCGCGAGGTGGACTTCCTGTTGGAGATGTATTTGCATCACTTGCGATTAATCATATAGTTGACAGAGAAACACTCAATATGTTTTCCAGATGGTATCAGGATACAGCATTGGAAGAGTTTACAAATATCCCTGTGAACAAAATGAACTCAACTAATCTTGGTGCGGTCATGAAAACTTTCGGTAAAATTGGTGTTGAAGGGATGGTAGATGTATGTGTCAAGGTATTCAATAATGTAAAGCATCTTGAAACAGGATCAACGTCTTTACTTTATGATATAACTTCAACCTATTTTTATGCGAAAAAGTTGCCAAAAGTTCGACTTGGTTATAATCGAGATGATAACAGCTTACCTCAGATTAATATTTCATTGGCTGCAACGAAAAACAAAGGATTGCCAATTTTTTTCAGGACTTATGAGGGAAACATAACAGATGTAAATACGATCCATCAGCTTATTTCAGATCTTAAACGGATTGATTTCAAAGTTGATGCGATAATTCTAGATCGAGGGATGACATCAAAAAAGAATTTGATGGATCTTGCTAGGAATCATCTGAAGATAATTGGGGGTATTCCTTTAACGTCTAATGAAGCGAAGGGTATTGTTGAATGTAGAATCTCTGAGGAAAATGAGTTAATTCGTCCATTGGGATTGGTATATTATGAAGATATCTCTACGTCATTATTTGGGATACCGGGTAGGGCTATTGTTTGTTTCAATCATAGTGATCTTGAAAGAGAACGTTCTACGCGATTGAAAAAAATAGTAGTTGCAGAGAAGAAAATTACTGAGCTTTTAGATTCAGGGGCTTGTAATGAAAATCCAGATTACTTGGAGAAAGAGATAAAGGCAATCATCAAAGGTGTTTCAGGGTATTTTATTGTCAAAAATAAGAATGGTGAAACTACTGTTGCTCCAAATGTGGATGAGCGTAAAAGGGCTAGACTTCGTGATGGTAAATGTCTGATTTTCACTACTGACTTTGAAAAAACCGCGTCTGAGATTATCCCTTTATACTTTGGAAAAGACGTGATTGAAAAGATTTTTAATTGCCTTAAAAACTGGTTGGATATGCAACCAGTCAGACATTTTGAAGAAGACATAGTCGATGTTTACATTTTTATCTGCTATCTTGCATATTTATGTTTGGCGTTATATAAACATCATTTTGGTGCTACTGGTTGGGAAGGTGTAAGGAGTAGTTTGGATGAAATGGGGCGGATTAGAAAAACCTCTCTTGTTTTTGGAGAAGAGAAAATTGATAAAACCACCATTCTCACAAAGGAACAAAAGGATATTTTCAAGAAGATAGGGTTTAAAGATAAGCTTATTCAGAGCATGTAGCCTATAAAACCCTGAAAGTCAGGTTATACTGTTTAGGTGGAGTTTAATTTTATTAGGATGTTAAAAGATTTCATCAAGAATGACAAGGATTTTAACAGCAAATACGACGATTCTTATAATAGGCTCTTTCCCTCAAAACCCTTTTAAGAGGTTTTATATTTAATTTTACATTAGATAGTTAGAAAATAGAATTGTGTTGGTATTTATGACAGATATAAAACCATCTAGTACAACAGTATTACTTATTGAACTAAATGTATCTTGGATATATTTTAAATCGTTAAAATTTTATGAAATGTATAAAAATCCCGAAAAATATTTTCCAGAATTCAATTTTAATGGTAATTTAAAAGGAGAGATTAAAGGAAATCTTAAAATTGAACTGGTTACTTTAGCTGTGCAGTGTGCTGAAATATTTGGCATTTATATGATGTGTTTTCATCAAAGAAGAAAAAATTTTTATAAAAAAATATTAGATTATAGTGTTAGTGATGTTGTTTGTTTTTATAAAAATATTGAAAAGAAAAAAATATCGTATATTAGAAGAATGTTGGTTTATCCTTCATATAATCAAGTAGGAGATAAAAATATGACAAATAAATTAAATGAATCTTCAAAAAATGTAAAGCAAAAATTAATAAAAATATCAAATTTTTACGATAAATATAGGTTTGTTTATAACAGTTATAAACATGGACTTAGAGTATTTCCAGTATTTGGAGCGGATTTTATGCCATTAGCACTTGTAAGTGAAATACTCCCCGGCATGAATGCCGGGGCTTCTATTTATCCTCAGTTAGCTACCGATAGAATGGACATCTAACGTTTTTTGCACAAGTCGCTGATTTTGCACATATTTAGTTACAGTTTCCAAATCCGCGTCACCAGCAGTTCTATAAAATTTTCCAGGACTCCAAAAATGACCACGAGGATACCTTTTCCGGAATTGAGGTTTTCTCTTGAAAAGTTCATTTGCTGAGGCCCCTTTTAGGAGATGCAAAGCTTTTGATACGCTCATTGTTGGCGGTATAGAAACTATTATGTGAATATGATCTGGCATCACAGTCAATTCAGTTATTTCGATTTTATGACGAAATGCAACTTCCCTTAAAATCTGTTCACAAAGGTTTTTATTCTCCTGCTTTCTTAACATATTGTACCGATATTTGGGACACCATTCCAAGTGGTACATGTTCTGGCCAACGCTATGGCTATTACAAACTAATGTCAAAATATATCACGTCCTGGTCAGGTTTTCTATAGCACCCGCTTTGCGGGTGCGCCAGACCAAGACAACGAAATCTTTGAGGGATTAGAAGTTTTCTAAAATATGAAAGATTGACCGCCTTAAAAGGCGGGGATTTAAACCCTAAGTTGACTAGGGAGAATTCTTAATAAAAAAAATAGAAAGGTTACAATACATAATTTACCGATTAAAGAAGCTGTTGAATATATTACTTGGATGACGCATGTTTTAAAAATAACATCTGAAGCATTTAGAGCTAGAATAATAGAGAATAAATTAACCTATAATACACTGATTTTCAAATAAGGGAATAATTATTATGATAACGCAAAAAATAAGGGAAATCAAATTATGAGTTAATGTCCTAAAAACTATATTTGACGATAATTATTTATTAGATTATTTGATGCGTTAATGTAGTTCTATTTTTCAATTATTCTCAAAACCCTATTTTTATTAAAAACGATTCAAAAGTAATAACCTTTTTATTGGATTCATAGATTAGGGCTTTTGTGTGGTTTCTATGAATTGGTATAACGAAGTTGAATATGTCAGAAAGCAGGCTATGAAAAACAATGAGTTTTTTGCTAACTCACTTCCAATGATAGCAAGTGAAAACGTATTATCACCTTTGTGTAAAGAAATGCTTATTACGGATTTTCATGGAAGATACGCCGAAGGCACCCCTGGCCATAGATATTACGAAGGATGTAAGTTTTTTGACAATGTAGAGGAAAAAGCAATGGAACTTGCAAAAAAACTTTTCAACTGTCACTATGCCGACGTGAGACCAACTGCAGGTACAACTGCAAATATTGCGATTTTAAAGGCACTCATGAAACCAGGGGAACCTGCAACAGTTTTAGATCTTGCCAATGGTGCCCATATCTCTTTTGGAAAATGGGGCGCAGCAGGCGTTAGGGGCATTGATCTTATTTCCTACCCATTCAATGATGAAGAGATGAACATCGATGTTGACGGTGCTGTAAAACTCATTAAAAGAGTAAAACCAAAGCTTGCATTAAACGGGAGGTCTGTCTTTTTGTTCCCAAGCCCAATAAAAGAACTCGCAGAAGCGGCACACGACGTGGGTGCATATCTAGTCTACGATGCTGCACATGTCTTAGGTCTTATTGCAGGAAAACAATTCCAAGACCCTTTAAGGGAGGGAGCTGATGTAATGAGTGGGAGTACTCATAAAACCCTGCCAGGGCCACAAGGCGGAATGATTGTATCTAATCATAAAGGAGATACAAAAGAGGACAAATCATTTTTGAGAAAATTAGGCTTTGGAGTGTTTCCCGGAGTTACTTCTTCATATCACCTTCACCATGTTGCAGCAAAGGCAATAGCGTATGCCGAACATCTAGAATTTGGTGAAGCATATGCAAAACAGATAATAAAAAATGCACAAAGTCTGGGACAATCACTATGTGAAAGGGGTTTTAAGGTATTTGGTGAAAAACTTGGCTTTACTAAATCCCACCAGATTTTACTTGAAATCGGACCGGGAAAAGGAAATGAAGCATCAAAAAAACTTGAAGATGCAGGTATTGTAACCAATATGAACACGATTCCTGGTGACAAGGACCCGTTAAATCCATCAGGTCTGAGATTGGGAACACCTGAACTGACAAGAATCGGCATGAAAGAAAACGAAATGGATGAAATTGCCAAATTCTACGAAAGAGCACTACTGAAAAACGAAGATACAAAGAAAATAAAAGCAGCGATCAAAGAATTCAGAAAGGATTTCCAAGAGCTACACTACTGCTTCAAAGAAGGATTCCATGGATATGATTACCATAAGTTGATATAGAATGCTTATTGCACTTACCGGCACGCCTGGAACTGGGAAAACCTCTATTTCAAATATTTTACATGAGAATGGTTTTGAGATAGTTGATATAAATAAAGTTGCAGCCGATGAAGATTGTTTTATTGGCAATGATGAGGAAAGGAATTCAAAAATAGTAGATGTCGATAAATTAAATGGACATATAAAGGAGAACTATAAGGGAAAAGACATTGTTTTTATTGAAGGACATCTGTCACATCTATTGAAAAGTGTAGATAAGGTGATCGTTCTTAGATGTCATCCTGATGAACTGAGAAAGCGCCTATCTCAAAAGGGATGGAAAAAGGAGAAAATAAAGGAAAACATAGAGGCAGAAATATTGGATATAATACTCTGTGAAACGGCATATAGTCATCCTGAAAAAAATGCTATTGAAATAGATACAACAGACATGAATATAATCGACGTAGCAGCCTTGATTATGGAAATTATCAAAAACAAGTTTGAGCATATGAAAAAACATAATATAGGAAACATTGATTGGTCCGAAGAGATACTGAAAGATTTTTAAAATAAGGCTGAGTAAAATGGTTCTTGAAAATCAAAGGAGAAATATCGACCCCCTCTTATCAGTAATAGCCAAACGGTTTTCAAAGATTAATCCTAATGCTTTAACGTGGATCTCCTTGATTTTTGCTTTTATTGCAGGATTGTTCTTTTATTTCTCGTCTCCAGAGTTGGAATCGGTAAATTATTACCTGTTTGGTGCTGCCTCATTTGTCTTTCTAAATGGTCTTTTTGATGCTATTGATGGAAAGGTTGCGAAATTGGCCAACAAAGCGTCGAAAAGAGGGGATTTTCTTGACCATGCAATAGATAGATATGCCGATGTTTTTATGGTTGGTGGCCTTGCACTGAGTTCTTGGTGTGACGTGAGAATTGGCCTTCTTGCAATCGTAGGTATGTTGCTTACAAGCTATATGGGAACCCAAGCACAGGCCATTGGATATAAGCGAGATTATTCTGGGCTATTGGGAAGAGCCGATAGGCTTGTACTTTTGATGATTACTCCCCTTATCCAGCATATACTACTCCATTATAATTTTCAAATGCCTTGGGGTTTTTCTCTTTTGGAGTGGGTTCTAATCTACTTTGCAGTAATGGGCAATATAACGGCGGTTCAGCGATTCTATAGCACATTAAAATGGTTTAAGGCAAATCCTAAAGGAAAATAATCAATGTAAAATGCTCATTTTTACAGTATCTGAAATAACTTACAAATTGTATTTGTCATTAATTATGCATCATCTTTTGTCAAACTACGACTAAACAATGCACAGATCACTGAAATCTCAACTATAAAACAATAGGAGCTACCAATGCGATAAATGACATTGCAATAAGAACACCAAATAATGATACCGCAATCAAATTTCGCGTTCTATGTTTTTTCTTTTCTTCAATTTTTAACAATGTTTGTGTGTGTTCCTCAACAAGAGCAGCATAGTTCTCTGCAAATTTACCATATATTTCTTCAAACAAATCATCTTCTTTACTGCAACATCTCATTTTTCTCACCATGTAATACTTTGCAAGTTTGCTTATTAAGGATTTGTTGGACAACTGTTATCAGGATAAGTGGAACCACGCTTAGAATGATATAAATGAGAAGATTAGAGTAAATTTAGTATAATCTCACATTCCTAGGAAAAGTCTTAGCACCGGGAACATCCATGGGTGTTGTTCTAGGAATCTTAAGAATGATAGATTCATTGCTTTATCCTTTGGCATACTAACCTGTTAGTGTTACCCAGTCATGTTCCTTGCCAAAATCGCCTTAGTTTTGACTCTTATCTCATAAGCATCTTTGCTATCCCATGAGATATTATACGTTTATTTATATCTCTTTTAATATTCATTTTTAGTTTTTTTAACAGATCTTCTTTTCATTTCAGTAACATCCTGATCTGAAAGAACACCTTTGTTGACCAATTTCATCATGAGTAAATTATTATGTTCCATAAGAAAGTTGATTTCTTTAGTTTGCTGTACAATTGTTTCTGCTTGCTGCTTTATCTCTCCCTCCCGTTTATTTAAGTAATCTAATGCTTCGTTGATTGTTTGTGCTTTGCCATCTAATGATACATCAACAATACCGTGAATCTTATCTGATAAATCTTCAATGTGCTTTTTTATAAGTCTCTCGTTCTCTTCAGTTATATGACCGATAATTTGGTCTTTGACATTTTGTACATCCTTTAGATTGTTCAACAATTCTTTGTAATTTCCAACCCTCTGACGCAACCGCCTCATTTTAGATTCTTGGATTGAAATCATCTGATCTATCTGTTTACACTTATCATTAAGTTCGGCAATCTTTGTTTGCAAGTAACCTTCTTTCATATCTCAGTATCCCCCTCATGTTATAATTTGACAATATTTTCTATCTGTTTTTTGTTCACTAGTCAATTAATCTTTGAGGACCATATTTCATAGCTTATAACAATTATATAAAATGTTCAGTTTGAGGTATGATAACCCATTGGCATCAAACAAAGGCTGAGGAGAATATGAGTTTTTACAAATCACATATCCGCAAGTTAACTCATATCATTTAATGCCTTTCTAGCTATATCGAGTGCTCCTTCATAAGTTCCTGCTTCCACTTCTTCTGGTCCCACATTCATTCCAAATATATTTCTTAGTTTTCCCATTTTCCCATCACCTCATAGCCTCATAGCATCCATTTATTTAAAAATATATCTTAAAAACTCATGTTTTAATTCATTAAACTAGAGGCTTTGGTCTAAAAACAAATTTATATAAGGGGTAAATGGAATGCCAAAACATGGCCCATAAAAAGAAAATCAATCAAGAAACGGAATCTATACCATATTCAATAGAAGACGCTATGAAAATCACTGAAGACATATTCAATCTTAGCAAGGAAAATGAATACAACCCTGGTGCTTTTGTTCACGGGTTGATTTTTGCCCTTGAGGCCACCCAACAGTCCTACAATATCCCTCAACAACAACTTGCCAATATCAAAAGAGGATGCCGCAGGTATTTTAGAGAAGTTTCCAATAGTAGAAAATTATAACGATTCACCAGCATATATTCATCAAAACTATCATTTCTGGAAACGTGTAAGATCAATTCTACCCCAATCATCAAAATCGTTTTTACCACGCGAGCCATCCGAGTAATCAACCAATCTATAAGTATAACGATAGTTCATACAACTTTTATATGGTCCCCATTTCCAGTAGTTTGCCTGCCAAGGGAACTTACTTTCCTGATCATCACATCCAGGACTATTACTATTGAATATACCCAAAGTGTGACCAGTTTCATGCATCATTGCACCAGCATATACCGTGGCGCGAATATCTCTTGTGTTCATACCTGCCCAATATATCATATTGATAATGGGATATCTTTCAGCTATCTGATCATGAGCCTTGGTAGAAACCTGAAAACAATCTAATTTATCATCTCCAACAAAGACGAAACCAGGATAATTCGCATGATACACTATAACCCCATAGTGAAATACTCCTTTTCTCCAATAATTTCTATCTCCGTTGAGGAAGAAATTAAAATAGATATTTCTTAATTCTTCATGATTTGTATTTGAATCAAATGGTATATCTGTTTGACCACCACCCATACAGCCATCATCAATGTGCAATACTATATTATGTGTCCCATAAGCAACTTTCAAGAGATGTTTTGTTAACTGAGGTATTGTACCTCCTTCACCATTGGGACCTATCTTCATTTGATCGATCTCAAGGAAAAGATCTTGTCTAAAAGGATCTGAGCCCCATTGAGATGTAAGATATTCTTCAACATTATCAAGACCGTCTTGATCTGGATCTAGATTTGCATGATTGTTCCACTCAAGTGGATTATATCCCCACTTCCACTCCCACTCTATTGGAATACCATCGCCATCAGCATCCTCATCGGTATTATCCAACATTGGATTCGTACCATAATCATTAACTTCGGTCCAGTATGGTATGCCATCGTTATCGAAGTCAGTTTGATAGATATCAAACCAGAGCTCACAGTCTCTATCTCGCCTATATATGCTACCATCATCACATCCATTAAGTCTGCCATATCCACTAGAATCGGCAATTTCATCATCACCACACCAATGACCCGTTTTTATGCTATAAGTCAAATCAACATCAAAACATCCTTTCTTGTCACTGCCAATATCACATCGTCTGTCTATACCTAGATTCCAATCCCATAATTGGATAGTTATATCCACAAATTCCTCATCATCAGGAACATCGGAAAATACTGACAACTCCGGATCAGAAATATATTTTTTATTGTGCCAAATATCACTTACAATTTCCTTATCGTTGATAAAAATTTTAACGTAAAAATCAGGGTCGCTAAACCAATCGATTTTCTCTATTACACAGGTTTGAATATCACGTTTTTCCAAGGATCGCATCTCTTGTATTTCTACAAATATCCCTATATCAACCAAAGGATCGATATCCACCCCACCTATACCTACTTGAGAAGAGGATTTATTTAATTCCAATGAAACAACAGAACCACTAGACACAAGAAAAGTAGTTAGCAGAAGTAAGCACACTATTCTTTTAACATGAGCATTCATATTAAAACCCCATTAAATAATATATTAACTCGCACTTAATATGATATACTATCGATACCAATTTACCACAATTCTATCTGGAAACGTGTAAGATCAATTCTCCCCCAATCGTTAAAATCATTCCTACCGCGTGAACCATCTGAGTAATCCACCATTTTATAGACGTATTCATAATTCATGACACTTTTGTATGGGCGCCATTTCCAGAAGCTTATCTGCCAAGGCATTTTGCCTTCTTGATCATCACACCCAGGAGTATTACTATGAAATATGCCCAATGTATGGCCAGTTTCATGCATCATTGCACCAGCATAAATAACGGCTCGAATATCTTCCATATTCATATCTGCCCAAACTATTCTATTTATGATGGGATGTTTCCGCGGTATTTGGTCATGAGCCTTAGTTGAAACCTGAAAACAATCTATCAGATTATCTCCAACAAAGACGAAACCAGCATAACTTGCATGATACACTATAAGACCATAATGAAATACGCCTTTTCGCCAATACTCTCTGTCCCCGTTGAGAAAAAATTAAGATACATATTTTGCAATTCCAAGTGACTTGTATCTTCATCAAAAG
>Ga0255374_10052_pt1 | contig 14426 bp, 11 predicted proteins | sample ANMaggSeSYBR01H4_FD_182088 | JGI IMG/M metagenome (GOLD analysis project Ga0255374, IMG submission 182088) | Sediment cell enrichment communities from methane seep in Santa Monica Basin, California, United Staets - ANME aggregate JGI... | ecosystem: Environmental > Aquatic > Marine > Cold seeps >... | reverse complement strand
TAACCAACATCATAGAGTGGATTATAATCGAGCTTCCTCCAATGGATATAAAGCCATACCTCAATGGCACGCCAATCACGAATAGGGAATATGTTCAACTGGTTCGGAACAAAGGGGTTCTTTTCGCTGGCAGAGATATTTGACCTGGAGAATGATTCAAATTTACGCTTCCCATCAATGGTCAAACATACACCCCCATCCTCGCTGCATTGATCAATGATAGCACCCGCAGGCCCAAGTTTACAAACCTTGCAGCACCACCGGAAATCCTTTGCAGGAGGACCAAAGCTCTCAAGATTCTCCCAAAAGGCATTTTCAGCTTTTGATTCAATAAGTTCGATACCCCTTTTTTCGCAATGAGAATGAACAAATTCTACAGTTTCAGGGAATTCGATACCGGTATTAAGGAAAAATGCCCTTACATCCCTGCCTTTCAGGGCACTTAGGGCAAGGTCAAGAACAACAAGGCTATCTTTTCCACCACTGAATGAAACATGAACAGGAAGTTTGCGGTGCTCCTTCTGGCTCGCAATTCCTTTGATGGTATTCATTGCGTTCTTACCAATTTTTCGCAGGTGAGGAAGATTAGCAGTAATGGCATCTTCGATAGTTGCTACCCTGGAGCTTAACTTAAGGTCACTACTGGATATCTTCCGAACCCTTAACACAGGACCATCTGGAGTTGCCATATTATCACCATCTACAAGTGATATACCGACCCCAACGAGATTACCGGACACAACTATCACAGGGTCCCCTTTTTTTATGTCATTGGTAGAACTTTCGATCAGTTCAGAACTGACCTTTTTTCCGTTCAGGTGCATTTTGGTCTTTTTCAGAATAACGGTCCTGCTTTCGACCATACCATGAAGTACCTGTGCCCCTGCCTCTGACATCTCGAAGCGGTGTTCCATCAGGGACATATCAAAAAGAAGAGTACCGATGTTCAGACCGTCCACTATGACCTGAGCGGTTTTATCCTCCCCGGAGATCTTGTTCAACAGGACCAGCCTTTCCCCCAGAGGATCACGGCCAAATTCAGAAAGCAAAAGCTTACCTAGAAGTTCACGTTCATACGGCGAACAGAATCTTATGTCACCAGGCCCGGATAGCTTAATTTCAAAGATCTCGCCTTCGCAGACACCACATTTCTTATCGAGAAGGGGAACATTGCAATCTTTACACCAGTATATAATAGACTGCTCGTTAGACACTGGATTCCTTGAATGCTTCTTTTTATCAACTACGCCTTTTCTCGAAGGCATCTTGTGAATTCGGGCATCACTCTTTTTCAAATGCATTGAATTCAAGAATAGAATAGGCAGGTATTAAATACTTCCATATGGTCAGAAGCAAAATAAAAAAAAATAGAGGGCAGATCAATATATCTGCCATTTATCGAACTTATTTTCAAAGATAGTTGTTGATGGTATCAGCAGCCAGCTTACCTGCACCCATTGCACTGATAACGGTTGCTGCACCAGTCACTGCGTCACCACCGGCACAAACGCCTTCGATAGAGGACATGCCTGCCTCATCTACGACAATTGTACCCCACGGCGTAACCTCGAGACCTTTTGAACCATCGAAAATGATGGGGTTCGGTGAAGTGCCTATGGCCATTATAACAATATCAGCATCGACTATGTGCTCAGAGCCTTCTACGACCTCAGGCCGCCTGCGTCCTGAATCATCAGGTTCGCCAAGTTCCATCCTGACACATTCGACACCATTGACAGACATGTTCTCGCCTTCGATGATACGCACAGGATTGGTCAATAAGCGGAATACTATACCCTCTTCCTTTGCATGCTCGATCTCCTCACGCCTTGCAGGAAGTTCCTCATCGCTGCGTCTGTATACAATGCTGACCTCATCTGCACCAAGTCTCAAGGCACTGCGTGCAGCATCCATTGCCACATTTCCGCCACCTACAACAATAACGTTGCTGCCCCGCTTTATTGGTGTGTCGAAACTATTATTGTATGCCTTCATCAGGTTCACACGCGTAAGGAACTCATTGGCAGAATAGACACCATTGAGATTCTCACCCTCGATCCCCATGAACTTTGGCAGACCTGCACCAGTTCCGAGGAAGACTGCATCAAATCTGTCAGTTAGCTGGTCAAGGGTCAGTATGCGACCGATAACGTAATCCATTTTGATATCAGCACCGAGCTTTCTGATATAATCCACCTCTTCCTTTACAATGGCCTTTGGAAGCCTGAACTCAGGAATACCATAGATAAGTACACCGCCTGCCTCATGCAGAGCTTCGAATATGGTAACTGAGTGCCCTGCCTTTGCAAGGTCGGAAGCTGCAGTCAGACCTGCAGGGCCTGAACCGACTATTGCCACGGTCTTACCGGTAGATGGTGCTACAACAGGGTCCTTTACACCAACTTCACGCTCACGGTCCGCACAGATCCTTTCAAGACGACCAATTGCAATTGGCTCGCTTTTCTTTCCGAGGATACAAAGTTCCTCACACTGCTCTTCCTGAGGGCATACACGGCCGCACACAGCAGGGAGAGTGTTAGTGTATTTGATGATATTGATAGCTTCCTGGAAGTCGCCTTCCTTGATCTTTGAGATAAAGCCTGGAATATCAATGTTCACAGGACAGCCTTCCACACATTTAGGGTTCTTACACTCGAGGCAGCGCTCTGCTTCAAGGATAGCCTGCTCTTCGGTGTATCCTAAAGCGACCTCATCAAAGTTAGTGATACGTTCTTCAGGAGCTTGCTGAGGCATTTCCGGCCTTATTGACATTTGCAATCATCTCCGCAGCCTTTCTGAGACTTTGTGATAGCATCAGCTTCTTCTTTACGATAAAAGGACAGACGGCTCATCAACAGATTGAAGTCCACATCCTTTGCGTTGAACTCAGGACCATCCACACAAGCGAATTTGACCTCACCACCAACATTGACACGGCAGCCGCCGCACATGCCGGTACCATCGACCATTATTGGATTGAGGCTAACGAGAGTCTCAACATCATATGGGGCAGTAACACCTGCAACTGCGCGCATCATGATAGGAGGACCGATAGCTACTATCCTGTCGATATGCTCCTCACCATCAAGAAGCTGCTTGACAAGGTCCGTTACAAAACCGTGGTGTCCCTTTGAACCATCATCTGTGGCCACAAGGACCTCATCGCTGGCAGCGATCATCTCATCTTCGAGGATGAGCATGTCCTTATTTCGTGCCCCAATGATGGAAATTACCTTGTTCCCAGCTGCGCGATATTCTTTTGCCTGAGGATAGATAGGAGCGATACCAACACCGCCGCCAACAAGCACAACAGTACCGAGCTTTTCGACCTCGGACTCTTTGCCAAGAGGGCCTACAAAATCAAGAAGTTCCTCGCCGGCGCTCATCTTTGCGAGCTGTTTTGTCGTTTTTCCCATTTCCTGGAAGATAATGGTGACAGACCCCTCATCTGCGTTGTAGTCTGCAATTGTAAGAGGGATCCTCTCACCAGCTTCATCGATACGAAGAATAATGAACTGCCCTGCCTTTGCGGCCGCAGCCACATCGGAAGCCTGGATGTTCATAAGGTGCACATCCGGCACCAACTGACGTTTCTCTGTTATTTTGTATGCCATGTGATCACTTTCATGCTACAGTCGGAAGTAAGTGTACTTTATAATATTATAATAATGTTTCTCGGAAACTGCTTATATTATATAAAGGTTTCTTACAAATCCGAAAACCAAAGCAGTAGGCAGTTCTAGGACCTTAAAAGAAAAAAATACAATGAGCTTAACGATAACTCAAAATTTACAAAAAAAAGATGGGGTTTACCGGCATTTTCAGCCGGTAAAATTGTACGCCCGAACCGGGATTCGAACCCGAGTCGGAGCCTCGACAGGGCTCCATGATAGGCCTCTACACTATTCGGACATTGCGTTTGTTTGCTGTGTGAGCACACCCTTAATGCGCTGCCAGGTATATAAACCTTTTGCGAATTTAGGATGTTAAGTCCCGCCTCCCAGACTCGAACCGGGGACATCGCGGTGCCTGCGCGTTATGTGCGACAAGTCGCATATTCCATACTACAGCCGCGCACTCTACCACTGAGTTAAGGCGGGTCATACTGAAATCAGCATTATCCCATCCCACTAGTGTGAGATACATCCCCTTCATTGCCACAATAATATTTAATCTTTTCGCCATATTGCCCATGAAAGCGACAAATGTGAACATAATGACGATCAAAATGAACAAAGGACAGCTGGATTACAGAGATTACGGATGAAGTTGTGAAGGAAGAACAGAGAGAATCGTAGAAAAATAACAGAAAAGACGGAACAAAAGAAAAGATGGGGCAGCCTGGATCGAAGATCGATCTTGCAGACGCCCGTATTATCCAATATACAGATATCGGAATTAGAAAGTATCAAGTTCGCCTTTGACCACCATATCAGTGATCTTGGTGATGTTCTCAAGCCAGTCGTCAATGACCACTTCTGCTTCAGACCTGATGGCAGCAAAGTTCGCACCATCTTCAGGGATGACCTGTGCACTTGCCACGAGTGGCTGATCGATAGGCATTCCGATCTGAGATAGAAGCTTGATATGGACATCGCTTACTTCATCAACAGCACTTACAACATCCCTTGCCATCTGTGTGGAAAGCAGGTTGTAGATCTTACCAATGTGGTTGATAGGATTCTTACCGCTTGTTGCTTCCATGCTCATTGGCCTGCTTGGAGTGATAAGACCGTTGCTTCTGTTACCACGACCTACTGAACCATCATCACCCATTTCAGCAGATGTACCTGTAACGGTAAGGAAAACGCAGTCACAGCCACCATCGACCTTATCAGCAGCATTGATATGAGCTGAAACTGTCCTGTCGGTATACTTTGTAGCAAGATCAAGAACGTATTCGGTCATCTCTTCCTTTGCATTGATGTAGTGGTCCATGTCATCGATGTGCCTGCCCACCATACCACAGCAGATGGTAAGAGAGATATCATCGTTCTCCCTGAGACCCATGACCTTTATATCTTCCCCGATTCCAGGGATCTTCTTTTTCTTAAGGTCTGTCAAAAGCTGTCTCTCGGTATTGTAGACGACCTGTTCAAGTTCCGAGAAAGGAGCATGCCCCACACCGAATGAGGTATCGTTAGCCATTGGAACATGGTCCCTGGTGAAAACATCCCTGAGATCAGAAGAACCCGTCCCAAGCTTGCAGTCAATGATCATATCCCGCTCAAGGTCCATAGCAGGAATGGTGTTACGAACATATTCACGTGCAGCCTGGAGGGCAACTGCCTCTGCAGGGATCTCCATACCATCGAATTCCATGGTAGCCCTTCCGACAAGAAGAGTGTAAATAGGTTTGAGAACCTCGCCGCCTCCGAATTCAGGCCGGGACCTTCCTGCAACGATCTGGGTCTCATCTGTGTTGTGGTGAAGGATAGCTCCACACTTGTCAATGTATTCTTTACAAAGAGCACGGCTCACAGCTTCTGCGAGACCATCACTGATACTGTCCGGATGACCTATACCTTTCCTTTCAACAAGCTCGGTCTCCTGTTTTTCGATAGGAGTCTCATGGAGATGTTCCACTTTGATATTTCGGATCATATGTAGCCTCTTTTTTATAAATTTGATAAATCAGATAGAAATGTGAAAACCACATGTCGGTTGGATTCAATCTATAAGATGAACAATTTATATATAATCATTACTACTCATGTGCACATTCATAACCTACAGTAATAAGAGTAGATGATGAAAAAGGATGGAAATTATCGTCAACATTCTCAATGCCACCATGCAATACTTATAAAGGATAAATGTGTTTCAAGACATAGACCCAAGAACAGTTCTATAATAGATAGAACAAAATACAACTAAACCCGTTCTGTGAGAAGGACTTCATATGATACGTATTGCAATACCTAACAAAGGAAGATTACACGAGCCCACCATACAGATGTTCAAGGAAGCAGGACTTCCCGTACTTGGTGGATCCAACAGAAAGCTGTTTGCAAAAACAAACGACCCAGAGATCACATTCCTGTTCGCAAGAGCAGCCGACATTCCGGAATATGTTCAGGATGGGGCGGCAGATGTCGGCATCACCGGACTGGACCTTATCTCTGAGACCGAGTCAGATGTAGAGATGCTCCTTGACCTTAAATATGGAGGAGCAGACCTTGTACTTGCAGTACCTGAAGAATCAGACATCTCATCGGCAAATGGCCTTGAAGGAATGCGTGTGGCAACTGAGTTCCCCGGCATCACTGAAAGGTATTTCAAAAATCTCGGGATAAACATTGATATAGTAAAGGTCAGCGGTGCATGTGAGATGACACCACACGTGGGCATTGCAGATGCCATTGTGGACATTTCCAGTTCAGGAACGACACTTGTGATGAACCATCTCAAGGTCATCGAAAAAGTATTCTCATCATCCATATATCTGATCGCAAATCACGAAACAGCAAAAACGGAAGAGAAGATAGAACACATCAAAACAGCCCTTGAGAGCGTCATGCATGCCAAAGCAAAGCGATATCTGATGATGAACGCTCCAACCACGGTGCTCGATGATGTAAAAGAAGTCCTCCCCGGACTTGCCGGACCAACTATAATGAAAGTCGAATCCAAGGAAGATATCGTGGCAGTACATGCCGTCGTGGACGCAGACATCATCTTTGCCACCATTACAAAGCTTAAAGCTGCAGGTGCTTTCGACATACTCGTAATGCCCATCGAGAGAATGATACCCTGAAGGTGACAAGATGAGCTTTGAAGTGATACCGGCAGTCGATATGAAAGGCGGCAAATGTGTGCAGCTCGTTCAGGGCGTACCCGGAAGCGAGATGATATCCCTCGATAACCCCGTTGAAGTCGCCCTTGACTGGGTTTCCCAGGGCGCAAGAACACTACACCTCATCGATCTTGATGGTGCAATAGAAGGGAACAGAACGAATGCACCCATTATAAAGAAGATCGTCGAGAAATGCAAACTCCAGGGAATATACATTCAGGTAGGCGGAGGAATACGTTCCTTCGAAGATGCTGCAGCTTTACTCGATATTGGTATTGACAAAGTGATCATCAGCACCGCTGCATTAAGGGATCCCGAACTTATCAAAAGGCTCTCCGATGAATTTGGAAGTGAACATATAAATGTTGCACTCGATTCAAAGAACGGAAAGATATCCATCGAAGGTTGGACAAAGGAATCAGAACATACAGCAGTTGAGATGGGAAGCCAGTTTGAAGAGAAGGGCGCTGGAAGCATTCTGTTCACGAACATTGACTCCGAAGGCCTGTTAAATGGAGTGGACCCGAAACCTACTGAAGCGCTTGTCAATGCTGTCACCATACCCGTGATCGCATCCGGCGGTGTAACTACCCTTGAAGATATTGTCACACTGAAGAACACCGGTGCAGCAGGTGTTGTTGTGGGAAGTGCATTATACAAGAAAAAGTTCACACTGACAGAAGCAATAGATATCATCAGTGATGAAAATTGATCATCGAAACCGGCAGAGGAACAGCATGAGAAACGCAAAGATCGCACGTAAGACAAAAGAGACGGATATCCAGATGGAACTCGATCTGGATGGCAATGGTTCATCTAATATTGACACAGGCATCGGTTTTTTCGACCACATGCTTACCGCTTTTGCAAGACACGGAAATTTTGATCTGACCATCGAAGCCACCGGTGACCTCATCGTTGATGAACATCACCTGATAGAGGACACCGCAATAGTTCTTGGCCAGGCACTCTCTGAAGCACTCGGAGATAAGAACGGGATCGCCAGATTCGGAGATGCACGCATCCCAATGGATGAAGCCCTTGCAGATGTGGTTCTCGACCTTGGAGGAAGGACCTACCTTGTAATGAATGCTCAGTTCGAGTCCCCTAGGGTCGGTGAAATGAACACTCAACTTGTGAGACACTTCTTTGAGTCCATCACAGACAATTCAAAGATGAACCTGCACATAACTGTCACAGGTTACAATGACCACCACAAGATAGAGGCCCTTTTCAAAGCCTTTGCATACGCCCTCCGCCGTGCTGTCAAGATTGAAGGCGAAGGCATCAAAAGTACAAAAGGTGTGCTTTAAAGCAACCTAACAAAATGGAAAAGCCGTATTATTACGGCTTACTTGAACTTTTTTTGTAATCTTTTATAAAAGTCCTGCTCCAGACCATTTGACTTTCTTGACAGACGCTCGACTATGAGCTCAGGAGTGCTCTTTGCAACATAATTGTACCTTGGCGTCCTTTCAACTATAAGGTTCAGGTCCTTGTCAAGCCCGCTTGCCTCGATACCATCAACGCGTACATTGCATTCAGTGTTCTCAAGGATCAGTTCTGATAAATGGGACACAAAAATTGACATGCCGTTATTATTCTCAGAAAGCACCTCCAGTATTCCCGAGATTATCTTTGCAGAAGCTCCCGGCTCAGTAATGGATTCCAGTTCATCTGCCAGAACAAGCTTTGAAGAATCATTTGCAACAACCGAGAAATCAACAAGGGTGGTCTCGAAAGCTCCTGCATCCAGAGTACCTTTGGATTTTCCAAAATGATAGAACTCTTCCGCAAGACCTATCTCCATGTTCATGGCAGGGGTTGGGAAGCCCATGTGAGCAAGAATAACACACTGTGCCACCAATTCAAGCAGAGAGGTCTTTCCCCCTGAATTGACACCACTCAAAAGAACAACACGACTACCATTCCCATCAGGATCATAGGAGGTATTACCTACCGAATAATCAATAGGTACGACCGAACCATGCCGCGTTCTTATGAAAAGGTTCGATGCCGACTCGAACGCAATACCAGTCCCTTCAATGAACTCAGGAAGATGAAGGTCGAACTCCTTTGCAAAGCACCCTATTGAAAAGCCCACATCGAAATCAAGGGCTTCGTGAACCATCCTTTGTGCAACATCATGGAACTCCGAGAGTGTTCTCGCAATATTGCATTTGTGACGAACCTTCAATTTTTCCACTTGATTTGCGATCTGCTGTTTAAAAGAATACAGGCATTCCTGTTTCACTTCAATAGGATGAGAGATCTCGTCCGAGAAAAAGGAAGCAAGGGACAACAGCTCATTCCGTTCAAGCCCCAGATCCGCCACGATCTTCTCTTTTGCGGTCTTGATAACAGAACTGTAAGAATGGAACAGCTCTTTTTCTAGCAGGTCCTTTATCTCCATTTTCCCGTTCATCACCTTAAGCATGTCCTGACCGCTAAGCGTAAGTTTGCTCTCCTCCAGACAGGAATTAAGAGTGACATTGGCAGCAGTAATGGTTTCTGAAACACAATTATCGACATTTCTGGTGATCATCATAAGGCGATCGATACTATTATCAGAACCCTCCCTGACATCCCCATCCCCATCTATAAGAGAAAGGGTCTGCTTTAATCTTTCAATATCATCGTCCGCAATATCTTCAAGGGAACATATACCTGAACAGCGTAATATTTCAACCATTTGGATACAGCATTCAAGCGTATTAAGATTCCTCGCAAAGAAGTAGATCTCCTTCTCCGGCACTATCTGCCACATATTTGCTTTGCGAATATCAGGAATGAACTCAGGATCAACATCTTCAGGAAGGTCAAAGGCCATACACTTGTCATCAGCAGCAACAACATGGGAATACCCCCTTGCAGTATCAACGAACTCCCCCGCACCCTTCACGAACTGGACATCCAGAAGATCCCCGAACATCTGCCGTGCAACTTCATACTGCTTGCTATCAGCGGTCAGGATCGCCCTGGACCTAACTTTCGGCGGGTTGCATTTGACATCCAGAGCCTTTACATTGGATAGAAGCGAGATAAGTTCTTCATTGTCCCCCAATAAGCAAGCAGTCCTAATATGCCCGGCAACATCCTTCCTAATATCCTCAATGAGTGCCTTTTTGCTTGCAGGATAAGGTATGTAGACATGAAGCTTGTCCTTTGCATATCTTGTATGTGTGAACTGCTTGATGATATCCAGGAGCCTCTCATAGATATCCGAAGCTTCCTTTGTCTTAAGGAAATCTTCCATACTAACACCTTCGAACTGTGCACGCACTTCGTGTACAAGAGAAATAGCATATCTTTGCCCCACTCCTTCAACTTCGGAAATACTTGCGATGTCACCGCTTAAAATAGCATCCATTGCCCTATCCTCCCCACCAAAATGCTCCTGAAAGCGTTTCGCCATTTTCTCACCAATACGCGGAATATCCTGTAACACATTCATTTTCTCACCCATTTTCATGCAAAACTATCCAGGGTACAGCCAGCAATGCCCCTTTCAACCTTATAACGATCTCTTTTTGACATCTTGCTCATCGAAGCAGAACTTTTGGGCTGCATTTTCTTTGCAAGCCCATGATTTCTCCTTGAATCTATCATCTGGGAATTATAGTAGAGGTCCCAGAGCTCATCCACATCATCCGATTTTGATGTTGACCGAAGGCTTTCCACAAAGGATGAGGTGATCTTTGCAAACCTATCAAGTCCAATAAGATCACCATTGCCTACCCACGCAGAACCATTTTTGATAACTGCCACAGGAACGTCTGGATTTTTCCTGACAAGCCACCTGCAGAACATATCCGCGATATCGTGAGGAGTATCAATAACAACAGACAGTATGCCACCTTTAAGCTCCGGTCGTGCGAACATACACAACCTCTCGTATGCTTTGCCAACCTCACGCATATAATTATAATACCGTTTTGCGATCTTGCTCTTCCCTGAATAAAGTCCATCAGTATCGCCATTACAGGAAACCAACAGTCGCACAAGCCCAGCAGGATCACAACCCTTGTGCCTTAGAAGAAGATCTACGTACCGTAGAGGATCGGGGTCGAACCTTGCCATACGAGGTTTACTTTTTCCGAATATCTCCTTGGATAAGGACTCGGACCGATAAGAAGGATCAAAACCTACCATATTGATTTCACCCTCGATACCTGAAAGATCGAGTTTCCCCTTAAGCTCCCCCACATCGCTCGCAAATATCAGTTCAGAACCAGGGTCTTCCCTGAAAGCTAAACATGCAAGCAGTACACCCTCTACACTGGACCTAAAAGCTATTATTATGAGCAAGCCCCCATAAAAGAGGAAAGGTTCGTCTGCCTTGAACCATTGATAGAAATGTAGGGCCTTGCACGGGAAACTACGACACCCACCCGAGAAAGTTCCTGCTCGGAAACTATCGGACGGCCACGCACGATCCGGTTAGCACTGATCGGCCCGATACCGGGAACAAGGAGCAGATCGGATATTTCAGCGGAATTGATATCCACCGGAAAACGATCAGGCTGTGATCGTGCAAGCACTTCCTTTGGGTCAGCATTTGAGAGATACCCATACTCATCGTAGATCTCATCGAGATCGCTTGACCTGAGACCATAGTCCTTTAAAAGAAAGGACATCTGATACAGCCTCTGCTCACGCCATTTCGGCGAAGGGGACCCATTCTCGAGCGGAGTATCAGGCACAGGGTCAAAGCTCATAAAATAAGGCCTTCGCAATGCATACTTGTCCATGAACTTGTGGACCGTCTTCACGACCTCTTTGTCAGACTCAGGGACCGCACCCACCACGAATTGAGTGTCATTTGCACCAACCATTTTTCCCATACCGCAATATTCACTTCTTTTCTTCTCAATGAGGTCCCTTGTCCATTTCAACCTCTGCAGAACATCGTTCTTATAATCGAAATTCGGGCATATCTCAGAATAATTAATAGAATTGGTGGTCTCCGCATTAACACCGAACTTATCCGCATGATCTGCGATCTGCTCAAGTAGATATTTCGGAGTGCCAGGCATCACACGAATATTGATGTAACCTTTAAAACCCTGACCTCGCAACAGTTCCACCACCTCTAATTGCTTCTGCGAAGTATACTCTGCATCCCCCATGATGCCGGAAGACAGGAACAGACCCTCGATGGCATTCCTTCTGTAAAATGACCAGGTGATCTTTGCAATTTCTGCAGGTTCAAGAGAAGCTCTTTTAGTCTCACGCTCACAGCGATTTGGACAATAGGCACACTCCCCTGCACAGGAATTCGATAACAGTGTCTTATAGAGCTGTATACACCTTCCATCGGGACCAAAAGCATGACAGACAGCACTCTGATTGCAACTGTCATATTTAGTACCTGCAGAGAGGATCTGCATTCTCTCAGATAAGGTCAGATGATGTTCGTTCTGTCTATAAGCACTCATTGGATGATAAATTGGCACTTAATTATATAACCGACAGCCAAGCGAGGTGAAAGTATTATTTAAAAAAAATGTCAAAAAGCCATATAAAAAAGAACAGTGCGAAATAATGTAATAATAAGTAGGAACAATGCAAAAAAGAAAGAAAATTGATAACGTTCAAAGTCATTTCTTGACATGAATATCAAGTTTGAGCTTAGTGACCGGTTCAAGTTTCTTCCATTCGATAGTTGTGTCCTCATCAAGTACACAGTTCTGAACTGACTTCTCAGAGAACTCGCCATTTATCTCATAAACATAAAGACCATCTTCCCCATCTGTAGAGATAATAACTTCCCTATCGCCTTTCTTCTTCACCTTTATTGCAGCTACACCACGCAGCGCATCCAGAAGAGTAGTACCTTTTTCCACCTCTATGGACTTTGTCGGTGCAAAAGAATTCATAGCAATATAGATATTATCCTTATGTGGTTTCAGCACATGGGTCTTCCCGAATATCTTGCGCTCAATAAGATCCGCAGCTTCCAATATCTTAACATGCTTCGCAGCAACCGGAACAGAGATCCCTAACGTCCTTGCCAACTCGGAGATATGCATCTCCTCCACACTAAGTAGCTCAAGCATTTTAATGCGTGTATCGCTTCCCAGTGCGCTAAAGACTTTGTTTTCCAATTGGCTCATACATGTAAATGGAAATATGAGATATATAAGGATATCAGTCCCATTTTTAAGTACATACACAAAAAAATATTGGATTTAACTGTTCAAGAGTTCCACCCATCGCAAAAAAGTAGCTGCCATGACAGTGTCCCCCAAGCCCACCGTAGAGATAGGATCATCACATATCAAAGTTGGCAAGATGCAAACATTAAGGTCGCCATATTTTCCACACCATCCCATATCCGACCCTACACAAGAGCCCGCATGAACATCATCCCCTTCAATGAGCGCTTTCAACCTCATGACCTGCTCTAACCCATATTCACTTCTGGAAAACTCGTCTACGGAATCCCTTAGATCGGACCTAACTGGAAGTTTACCTGTCGCTGCAAAAAATGCAGCACACATGATTCCAAATTCCAGACTCTGTATCTCATGATCACATGAAGAGACCGTATCCCTAAAGACCGATACAATGAGATCACGTGTATGGACAACCATTTTCTTCAGACCGGTTGCACGAATACATTTCACACATGCTTCAACGATAATACTGGAATCCATTCCCTGGAATCGCTCTTCTGGAATACTATGTATCCCAAATAGCATAGCAATTTCATCCTCGTTCATCCCAATACTGTCCGCAATACCCGAAAGTTCCGTAAATATGAAAACTGCCAGCTCGGTGGTTGAAAAATGTCCAAGCTCGGCATGGACCAGCAGGTCCGAATTCAGTTCTTTCCATTCCCTCATCAAAGACCGGGCCTTTTCAAACTTCTCAACAGGACCAGAACCATCCGGATAAACTGAACGAAGCTGATTAAAACCTGAAACGATAGCACCATTCGCAACTTTTACATATTCACGACTGTAATCTTCAAAAGCAGGAGATATATAGAGTTCAGTATTCACATTATCATAAGTGGCAATGAACCTGTTCTCCCTCGGAACAGTAATATTCTTCCCGAAAAGCTCAAAATGGAGCCCTTTCTTAAAATCAAAGACAAAATGGACGATCTTTTCCTTATCACCTTTAAAAGTGCTTTTTATATCATTATCACTTTCTTCCGGAAAGACCATGCTCTCCCCCGACATCAACGGCCTTATCGAACCAACATCCCCCACCGGATTAATTACAACCTCTTCTGCACCCATCCCGGACATAACGTTTGCCATGATCGCCATATTACCCCCAAGCCGTATAACCGCCCGCTCATAAAAATGCTCCATCAGAAAAATAAAAACAGACATATCCTGAATGAACCATTCCGCACCAGTCCCTTCCTGCATACAGCCAACAAGACCTGCGAGGAGGTCAGAGATAGAATTAATATTACTCGAAGAATGCTGAAAACTTTCTAATAGAACAGCAGGGTCCACTGATGCCAGCAATTCAGCAATGTCCTCCCCGGTAATGGAATAAACAGCATCCAGGTTCATATTGTAGCCGCAGAGGAACTTCATGGGAACCCTCACTTAAGCTTTGAAAGAAATGCCACAAACGCAGTAGCTGATATCGCATCTCCTATTCCAAC
>Ga0255374_10049_pt1 | contig 14892 bp, 6 predicted proteins | sample ANMaggSeSYBR01H4_FD_182088 | JGI IMG/M metagenome (GOLD analysis project Ga0255374, IMG submission 182088) | Sediment cell enrichment communities from methane seep in Santa Monica Basin, California, United Staets - ANME aggregate JGI... | ecosystem: Environmental > Aquatic > Marine > Cold seeps >... | reverse complement strand
TGCTATTGTCAGTCCAATTCTCAGTGGACCTGTGTCTATGTGCTTTCCAAAAACAAAAAGGGCAAATGGAACGCATAGAAGAAGGAATATCGCATCTAGTAATCGTTCGCCTAGTACTGATGCGGTTGCACCACCGACACTCAAACCGTCTTTGTTCAAAAGATAGATTCTTACTGGTTCTCCACCTGCCATTGATGGAGTTATATTTGCTAAAAATAGATTTGCAATGACTATTTTTGTTGATTCCCATAGACTTATATTTACATTTTTATCGATGGCATTGCTCAATATCTTAAGTCTGGCACCCCATAGAGTCCAGTAGATAACATTGATCCCCATTGCAGCAAAGAAAAATTCGTATCGTATCTGGTGGGTTGATAAATATTCAAATGTTTTTGCATCAATTGTAAAATACAAAATTAGTACAATAATTGATATACTTAATATGAGACTAAGTATGATGGAAAGTTTCATTGTTTTAGGTTTTTTTTCTTCTTTGTCCACATTATCGTTATTTCAAGGATGATATATTTCTCTTATGGTTATTTCAACGATGGAGTATGGTCAACTATTTTGAGTAATGCATTTGGTAAAATAAACAAAAAACCTTATCTGCAGTAAACTATTGTCCAGGAATAATCTGTGGTTTCTATGGAAAAATTACCTCTTGGGAAATATCTAAAAACAGCAGGCTGTGCTTTTTCAAATTATTTGGCAGATGAAAGCATATATCCATTTTACGCCTCGTTTAAAATTACACATAAGTGTACGCTAAAATGTAGTTTTTGTAATGTGTGGATGGAAAAAACACCGGATCTTTCCAAAGAGGATGTTTTCAAAGTGTTGGATAATCTTGGGAATTCTAGTATTACAGTCCTAAGTCTTGAGGGGGGTGACCCTCTAATGAGAAAAGACCTGGGTGAGATTCTAGAGTATGCCTATAAAAAACCATTTTACCTATTTTTTACTACTAATGGACATCTGCTTGACAAGAGACCTATGGAAGAATATGGTAAAAACATTGATTATCTTCACGTAAGTATAGATGAAGGACATGATAATCTTGAGTTCTTTGAGCGACTTGAGGAATTTCAAAGCTATGGCCCAGAGATATGCATCCAAATAGTTGTCACAAAGGATACAATGGACGCGATAGAAGAAAAGGTTAAAAGAGTGTATGAAGTAGGTGCAAGGACTGTGATAATGCCTGCATGTCATCTTGAAGGAACAGATGATTATTATCCTGATTCTGGGAAGTTCAGGGAGGAAATAATCAGACTGAAGAAGAAATACAGAAATACTATTACGACACCAAAAGGGTTTTTGGATAATATTAACAAGCCGCATGGGTGCTCTACATCTTCAGTTATTATTGATTCTGATGGCGGACTTTTTTATCCATGTAGAACTGTTGGTAAAAGACTCTACAATTTCACTGAGGGTTCAGTCATGGATTTTGTAAAATCGGATGAGGCAAAGAAGGCAAGACAAGATATGAAAAACTGTACAAGGCGCTGCGGTTGGTATCAATATTTTGCAACTGATGTATTTGCTTCTCCCTCTTCGTTTATTTCCTCGTTGAGCCCGTATCTCTTTAAGTGATATGTATCTGTTTACATTATTGCAGTTATTTGGTCAGTGTTTTGTATAACTCTTCTGTTTTTTGCGCTACTTCATCCCACCCATAATTTTCAACTATGAATTTCCGCGACCGTTTACCCATCTCTTCCGCTATTTGTTTGTTGTTTAATAAATACTCAATTTTTTCCGATAGTTCAGATACCGTGTCTCCTTTGAGAATTAAACCTCTATCTTTTCCAAGAAGCTCTCCTGCTTTTCCAACATTGGATGAGATCACCGGTAATCCACAGGCCATTGCTTCTCCTATTACTAGACCCCAGCTTTCGGCTCTTGATGGGAGAACTGCCACATCTGCCCCTCGCGCATAATTTAACAATTCATTATCTGACAAGTAACCAGTGAAAATAATGTTTTTATCTCCATTAGTAAGAGCCTTCAGTTTTTTGATATCTGGCCCCTTTCCAATTATAACCATTTTTGTGTCGGGTGTATTAATATTTTTGAACGCTTTGATTAGAATTTGGATGTTTTTCTGATATCCAAGTCTCCCCCAGAAAACTAATAGATTTTTACATTTCAGTTTCTTTTTTATGTCTGATTTTCCAGGAGAAAATTTTTCAGTATCGATGCCGTTGGGGATATAAACAAGTTTATCTCGATCGATGCCCCAGCTGGTGTATATTGGTATATAGTCTTCATTGACACAAATAATTTTATCAACCTTTTTTGCTGCCGATCTTGTCACCCATTTTATAACTCCCTGGTATAAGGATTCCATTAGTTTATTTCCTTTAAAATCCAATACATAGTGTGTAGTCATGATGCAAGGCAACTTTGTTTTTCTCATCACTCCACCGCAAAATGTGAAGAGTGGTCCATGGAGATGCACGAGATCGATTTCATGTTTATTGATTAATTCTTTTATTTTTTCATAGGATCCCGGTGGATTTATGAAATAAATTTCCCAGATTGATAGTATGGAAGGTATGTGAAAAAACGTTTGTCCATTTTCTTTTTGATATCCTGATTTTTTTGTATTTCCGCTGATAAGTATTGTGTCCGCATCCATTCTTTTTGTAAGCTCTGATACGTGGGTGTATATCCCACCCTCCTTGTATGTTGTTATCTCCACTATGTTCATGATCATCAAAACATTTTAATATTAAATTTATGTCAAAGATAACCCTTCAATATATGTCCAGTTTATGCTATATAGCTCTGTCCAATGAATTTCTTCCATGTTTTGATCTATCGTCGCGTTTCTGTATGCAAGGTCAAAAGGTTGAGAATGAAATTTGTCATAGGATTCATTTGTCATGTATACAATTTTTCCAAATCCAACATGCACAACTCTTTCTCTCATTATATCATCGATTACTATGTGTGTGATTCTACTATGATTCTTGCCAATGCCGTGCAACTCGTCAATATAGTCAGATAGATTTTCAGCATCCCATATCATAATCGTTTCATCTAGTGTTGTGTTAAATCCAACTGCCTCTGCCATCCTTGCAAGACGATGATCTGAAGCGGTTACACTATTATTTTTATCCAGGTTTTCTTTCATCCATTCTGTCACAGATAGATTTTCATTAGTTATTACTTCATATGATGCATTTAGTGCTACGTGAGAGGGATAAATCGATACAGCATTTGTTGTGACAAGTACGATTACTACAAACATATATGCTAGTTGACGTTTCTTCACAAATCTTGTTTTTCTAGACTGGCTGAGTAATTGTGTGCTAGCATGTGGAATTTTTCTAATCCTTTTTGACAGTGATTCGTAATTTAGATTTAAAAAAATGCTTCTTATGCCGTATATTGATATTATACTAAGGGGAATCATCATGTATTCAAGATGTCTATGGGGATATAAGGTCCAACTATTGGTTACTAGCCCATATGTAAATGATAATAGTATGGCCATAAGCCATCCGCGGATAAAAAAACCGTTCTTTATGAATCGGGTGTGTCTAAAACCCGCAACTCCAAATCCAAAGATGAGGAGCAAAGGTATAGAATATATTATCGAAAGAGGTGTTAAACTGAAGTTTGTCCACGGCATCTTAAATATTGAAAAAATGCCCATTGCTGTTAGACCTATTATCAATGTTATAGAAAACTTCACTATGCAAGAGTTGACAGTAGCATCTTCCCTTTCAAAGGATATATTAAACCTTCTTTTTAACCAAATGAGCCCAAACGATGAAAAAAACAACATATAAAATAGAGCTATTGTAACGTTAGATTTTATTGATATTGGTCCTAATGCGATTCCTGTATTCATAAAACTTTCATATACTGGAGTTGCAATAAATGCCCAATAAGAAAATATAAGGCCACTTGCCAACAATATATACGGAACATCAAGCTTTAAGGAAGGTGCCCATTCTTTTCTGCTTGCATTTTCAACAAATACAATAAACACTAGAGAAATGAGATAGAAGTATGTTGTCAGATGATGGGACATTATCAAAAGTATCGTGGAAATAAATAATGGAATTATGTATCTGAAATCCTGTCGATATTTTATAAAGAAATATATTGAAAGCATCATGAAGAAATGTCCCATTGTCAAAGGTGATGCATGGCTTGTCTGATAGGCATGAAATGGTAGTACTGCAAGAACTAAACTGGAAAGCATAGCTATTTTATTATTACCTATCAATTCACGTACAATAAAGTAAAAAACCATTATTGAGAGACCGCCAAAAATGGGAGCAATCTTTGGCATGATGATAAGCACATCGATCCCAGTGACCCAATGAGCAACACCAGTTATGGCATACAATACTGGGAAGTATTGATAAGAACCGCCCCATCCATAATAGGAATTAAACAACTCTCCACTTTCTATGAAAGAGTTTGTAAGACTGTAATAAATTCCAAAATCACATCCCCATGCAGCATTTGTCCAGGCAGGTAATGATCTTACAATTATAGCGATACCTGTAACCAGAATTAACCAGAAAACCCAGTTTTTTGTGATTTCTCTTAATTTTGAAATGATTTCCAACTTTCTCCTCTCACAGCGTATATTTTTTGTATATATCCTCCGCCCTAATAAAATAATCCTATTTAAATGGACTTTTTTCAGTTGAAGAGATTACGTTCATAATATTTTCAACAGTTTTTTTGACATCACATTTCCTTTTAATTCCTGTTGTTTTTTTCGCGATCTCTACGTCTTTTTTAAGATCTATATCGCTTTGATTTACCGAATAGAATGTGCCTTTTTTGTTATGATATTGTGACAGATACTCTTGTTCTATCTGTCCAGGCGTGGGGGTCATTAATGCTTTTGCCCCTATTACCGTTAAATCTAGTATTGTAGAATAACCACTACGTGAGATAACAAGCTTTGACCGGTTCAAAAAGTCCTCTCGTTTTTCCTTTGTTAAAAATGAATATGTTTCGATGTTTTTTCTATTCAAATTGTCTTTTTTTTCTGTTTTACCCAAAGTTATAACAATGTTTCCATCCAGTTGATCTACCTGTGATAAGAGTTTTTTTTCAAGCATTGTTCTCTGTGGTTCTGGTCCTGAAATGGATATTAGGTAATCAATGTCCTTTTTCGCGCGTTTCTTTTTAAAATCTGAGAGAACACCAACATAGTGTATTTTTTCCTCATCAATTTTTTTGAGATTGTGTGAGAGATCTCCAGATAAATTATCTTCTTTATAATCTGGTACTATTACTCCACGGAATCGTTTAAAGAAAAATAAATTAAATATTTCACTGCCCGTTTCTAGCATTTTTATGCGAAGTGGATTCATTATTCTCATCTGATGTGAGATGAAAAATGAGGGGATTTTTTTACTGTAGAGGTCATATCGCGCATCAGATACTATAACGTCACATTCTCTTGTTTCTAGCATTTTTGTCAGTGTGCTAAGACCAGATTGCATTTTTCTTATGAATAATGGCCAATAAATCACGCTTTTTGCCATGAACTGTCGTGAGTTTTCTGATAGCAGCATTGGGTAGTCTGGTATATCTATATATTCTATATCTTCTCCAAGCTCTTTTTTCAGTAATTCTAGAGACCTACCGTTGGCTATGATTGTTACCTTATTATCTTCATCTATTAACTTCCGTATTACTGGTAGAGATCTTGTTGCATGTCCAAGTCCCCAAGAGCATACGCCATAGATTACTTTCATCTAAAATGCTGTATTCTGTCTGGCATTAAATATCTAACTAGAAAATCATCTTTTATCTATCCTTTTATATGTGACGTTATATTAACGACAATTGGGAAATTATATGGATTTCAGAGAAAAATTGCGCAATATTGTTTGTGAAAATAATAGTATATTGTGTGTCGGTCTTGATATTGACAAGGAAAAGATACCAAAGCTTTTATTTGAAACTAGTAAGAAGCCTCTTTTTGACTTTAATAAATCGATTATAAATGCCACAAAAGATCTTGTATGTGCCTACAAATTAAATATGGCTTTTTATGAAGTTTTTGGAAAGGATGGTTATGAATTATTGGAAAAAACAATTGAATACATACCAAAAAACATTGTTATAATTTTAGATGGAAAACGAAATGATATTGGCAATACCGCTCGTAAATATGCTAGGTCGATATTTGAGGCGTTTGGAGCTGATGCAACAACCGTAAATCCATATCTGGGAAAAGATGGAATTACACCATTTCTAGAATATAAAGATAAATGCAGTTTCATTCTTTGTAGGACGTCTAATCCTTCGGCTGTTGATTTTCAAGATATTATGGTTTCAAAAACCCCCATATATCAGATGGTTGCCAGTAAGATAAAGGAATGGAACAGTTATGGTAACTGTGGGGCAGTTGTAGGTGCCACATATCCTGACGAGTTGAGGATAATACGCGATATTTTAGGTGAGGATATTCCTTTGTTAATACCTGGCATAGGTAAACAGGGCGGAGATGTTGAAAAAACCGTAAACTGTGGGACAAATAAAAAGGGAGAAATGGCAATTATAAACTCCTCTCGCGGGATAATTTTTGCTGGAAATGATGAAAATTTTGCTGATTTATCTAGGGATACTGTATTGTCTCTGAGAAATGAGATGAACAAATATAGGCAGTAAGTACCCATTTCACCAAAATCAATATTAGTATCGTCTTAGATGCTTTATGTTGCCTTGATACGAAGATCTCCTTGATTATGATGATTGGAGAGGCAAGGTCAAGGCGACAGATTGATGCCAATATAGGGTCCCTCTTTGATCGAACAGACGTAATGTCAAGAAATGAAAAAGAGGACAACCATGGCGTCGAATATATGTCGCGATATTAGTTGCATTTCTTCCCCTCTGCTGTTTTACAGGGTGGTTATGTAATTACGCCCGGCACCTACTATCTTTTGTGGTTGTTGGGTGACAGCGACAAAAAGGTCCTATGTAACCTTTATATAGGATTATCCTATACGTTCTAAATCCGAGTATATGACCCAGACCTTTCCGGTCGATCCATGAGGGTGAGGTATCGCTCACATCTGTGAATGGATCGCTTCAGTTTTGGGTTACAAATAATATATGTGGAGGTTCAAGAAAAACAAGATGCCCTCTGGGGGATTTTGCGCACTCTTGAATCTGACGATCGACGTGTGTTGGTGAATTTTGGTTCACCCACCAATTCAAAATTAATATAATATAATAATAGTGTGCCAGATTCCGGTTGATCCTGCCGGAGGTCACTGCTATTGGGATTCGACTAAGCCATGCGAGTCGAGAGGGTTCGGCCCTCGGCTGACGGCTCAGTAACACGTGGATAATCTGCCCTTAGGTGGAGGATAATCTCGGGAAACTGAGGATAATACTCCATAGATCTAGGATGCTGGAATGCATCTAGATTGAAAGCTCCGGCGCCTAAGGATGAGTCTGCGGACTATCAGGTTGTAGTCAGGGTAAAGACCTGACTAGCCTACGACGGATACGGGTTGTGAGAGCAATAACCCGGAGACGATATCTGAGACACGATATCGGGCCCTACGGGGCGCAGCAGGCGCGAAAACTTCACACTGTGCGAAAGCGCGATGAGGGAATCCCAAGTGTTTGCTCGTAAGAGTAAACTGTTTCTTTGTTTAAAACGCAGAGAGAGTAAGGGCTGGGTAAGACGGGTGCCAGCCGCCGCGGTAATACCTGCAGCTCGAGTGGTGATCATTATTATTGGGCCTAAAACGTCCGTAGCCGGTTTAGTAAATGCCTGGGTAAATCGTGTAGCTTAACTATACGACTTCCGGGTAGACTGCTAAACTTGAGACCGGGAGAGGCTAGAGGTACTCCTGGGGTAGAGGTGAAATTCTGTAATCCTAGGGGGACCACCAGTGGCGAAGGCGTCTAGCTAGAACGGGTCTGACGGTGAGGGACGAAGCCCTGGGGCACAAACCGGATTAGATACCCGGGTAGTCCAGGGTGTAAACGCTGCTTGCTTGATGTTAGTTGGGCTCCGAGCCCAACTAGTGTCGGAGAGAAGTTGTTAAGCAAGCTGCCTGGGAAGTACGGTCGCAAGGCTGAAACTTAAAGGAATTGGCGGGGGAGCACAGCAACGGGTGGAGCGTGCGGTTTAATTGGATTCAACGCCGGAAAACTCACCGGAGGCGACGGTTACATGAAGGCCAGGCTGATGACCTTGCCTGATTTTCCGAGAGGTGGTGCATGGCCGCCGTCAGTTCGTACCGTAAGGCGTTCTGTTAAGTCAGACAACGAACGAGACCCTCATCTTTAATTGCTACTGGTAAGTTCGCTTACTGGGCACATTAGAGAAACCGCTGGCGATAAGTCAGAGGAAGGCGAGGGCAACGGTAGGTCAGTATGCCCTGAATCCTCCGGGCTACACGCGCGCTACAAAGGCTAGGACAATGAGCTTCAACACCGAGAGGTGAAGGTAATCTCGAAACCTAGTCGTAGTTCGGATTGAGGGTTGAAACTCACCCTCATGAAGCTGGAATCCGTAGTAATCGCGGATCAACATCCCGCGGTGAATATGCCCCTGCTCCTTGCACACACCGCCCGTCAAACCATGCGAGTTGGGTTTGAGTGAGGATGTAGTTTTTGCTACGTTCAAACTTAGGCTTAGTAAGCGGGGTTAAGTCGTAACAAGGTATCCGTAGGGGAACCTGCGGATGGATCACCTCCTACGCATTTAAAACAGGGTGGACCAAACACTAAAAACATACGTCGATCAAAAAATATATTAACTGCTATCAGCTCACCGATTGATATTTTATCATATGGGTTGGGCCGGTAGATCAGCGGAAGATCGCCTGCTTTGCAAGCAGGAGGCCATGGGTTCAAATCCCATCCGGTCCACTACGATTTTCCATCGAAAAATATCGCTAACTACTCCTCAAAAATTAGTTGGTAAGAACGTAGACATGATAACCTGTTAGAAGGTAGTTATCATTGTTGATAATCGTTGCCATTGCTACGGCGATGGATTGCATACGCAACCTGGACGTAAATTGAGCCAGAATATTAAGCCATTTGGTGGATTGCTCGGCTCGAGTGCTGAAGAAGGTCGTGCCAAGCCGCGATATTACTCCGTGTAGGCGCAAGGAGCCTATGATGCGGAGATTACCTAATGGGACATCCTATCGCTTAGGCGATATTCACACTAGTGAAGAGGAACCTGCCGAATTGAAACATCTTAGTAGGCAGAGGAAAAGAAATCAATAGAGATTGGGTTAGTAAAGGCGATCGAACACCCAATAGGGCAAACCGAATCCTCATGCGATGAGTATGAGGAGATGTGGAGTTTGGATTCATTTACTTCCTAACTGGTTAACTTGAAGTCCCCTGGAATGGGGCGCCATAGAGGGTGATAGCCCTGTAAAGGTAAGCCAGAGGGAGATTTTTGAATATCCAGAGTAGCGTGCGTTGGATATCGCGCGTGAATGTGGGAGACATAAACTTCCAACCCTAAATACAACTCGAGACCGATAGCGCAGTAGTAGCGTGAGTGAAAGTTGCAAAGTACCCCTTGCGGGAGGTGCAAAGAGCATGAAACTAAATGGTTACAGACTGATAAGGCATGAAAGCGACGAAACTACTTTTGGTAGTGGAGCAGTGTCTTATCGTGCGTTTCGAATAATGGGCCAGGGAGTTCCGGGTAATGGCGAGATTAAGGATGAAGAATCCGTAATCGTAGCGAAAGCAAATGTCCGCAGGCAACGAGGGACAGGGTGTGCTCGCCTGTAGTCATTACTTAGAGACCCGAAGCCAGTCGATCTATGCGTGGCCAGGTTGAAGCCCTGTGAAAACGGGGTGGAGGACCGAACAGGTACTGATGTGCAAATCGTTCTGATGAGCTGCGTATAGGGGCAAAAGACCAATCTAGACTGGTAATAGCTGGTTCCCCCCGAGACTACTCGTAGGTAGATCTCTGAGGAGATGGATTGTGCGGTAGAGCACCAATTGGGTGTTTAGGGGAAGAAATTCCTCGGCATCTTGTTGAACTCCGAATGTGCAATCATCGTAGATTCAGGGTAGTGAGGGCATCTGGGGTAATCTTGATGTCCAAAAGGGAAACAACCCAGCCTTGTGTTAAGGTCCCCAAGTATCAACTAAGTGTCATAGATAAAGAGTGTTTATAACCTTAGACAACCAGGAGGTTGGCTTAGAAGCAGCCATCCTTTAAAGAAAGCGTAACAGCTCACTGGTCGAGGTCGTATGCCTCGAAAATGGACGGGGCTAAGTTGATCACCGATACATAAGCATTCCTAAAAGGAAATTGAGTAGGGGGGCGTCGTGCGTGGGTAGAAGTTTGGCCGTGAGGTCAAGTGGACCGCGTTCGAACGAGAATCCTGGCAAAAGTAGCAGCTAAAGTAGAGTGAGAATCTCTACCACCGAAAGGGCTAGGTTTCCTCGACGATGTTCATCAGTCGAGGGTTAGTCGGTCCTAAGGCAACTCTTAACCGAAGTTGTCGAAAGGGAAACAGGTTAATATTCCTGTACTTTACAAGCATTTGTTTAAATTTTGACGCATCCGGGTAGACTTAGCAGGCTTGTCTGTCTGTTTAAGCGTATTAAGTTGGGGGAGTACCGTAATGGTGAGAACTTGACCAAAGCGTGATGAATCTGCCACTTTTAGGCGGATTAGGTTTATCCCAGGTGCCCGTGAAAAGAGATTTAAGATGTAGTTTGTGGATCCGTACCGAGAACTGACACAGGTGCCCCTAGCTAAGAAAGCTAAGGTGTGTCGGCTTAATTCAGGCGAGGGAATTCGGCAAAATGGTCCTGTACCTTTGGTAGAAGGGATGCCTGCTTTGTGGAAAGCAGGTCTCAGTGACTAGGGGGCTCCGACTGTTTATTAAAAACACAGGTGACCGCAAGTCCGAAAGGATGTGTATGGTCGCCGAATCCTGCCCAGTGACGGTATCTGAAAACCCCGTACAAGGGGACGAAGGACCGTTAAACGGCGGGGGTAACCATGACCCTCTTAAGGTAGCGTAATACCTTGCCGCTTAATTGGCGGCTTGCATGAGTGGCTTAACGAGAGCCCTACTGTCCCCGCCTTGAAGCCGGTGAAATTGACTTACTGGCGCACAGTCCAGTACCTTCTAGAAGGAAGCGAAGACCCCGTGGAGCTTTACTACAGCCTGTCGTTGTGATACGGTAATTGACGTGAAGTGTAGGTGGTAGCCGTCGAAACTTAGGCGCTAGCCTAAGTGGAGGCAACAATGGGACACCACCCTTCTTTTGTCGCGTCACTAACTAGAAATAGAACACCGATAGGTGGGTAGTTTGGGTGGGGCGCCACACGCTCGAAAAGGTATCAAGCGTGCCCAATGGTCACCTCAAGGAGTTCAGAAACCTCCTGTAGAATGCAAGGGTAAAAGGTGGCTTTACACGGATTGGAACAATAACAATCCGCGTTGCGAAAGCAGGGCCTAGCGAACCAATCAACCTCTTTTATGGGGGTGATTGATAACAGAAAAGTTACCCCGGGGATAACTGAGTTGTCTTCAGTAAGAGCCCATATCGACCTGAAGGCTTGCTACTTCGATGTCGTCTCTCCGCATCCTGGCGGTGCAGCAGCTGCCAAGGGTGGGGTTGTTCGCCCATTAAAGCGGATCGTGAGATGGGTTTAGACCGTCGTGAGACAGGTTTGTTGCTATCTTCTAGAAGCGTTGATGCCTGAGGGGAAAGACCCTTTAGTACGAGAGGAACAGGGGTCTGCAGCCACTAGTTTACCAGTTGTCCGACAGGGCAATGCTGGGCAGCCACGCTGTAAGGGATAAATGCTGAAAGCATCTAAGCATGAAGCTTACCCTGAGACGAGGCATCATAGAACTCGAATAAAAGATTCGTTTGATAGGGCTAGGGTGTAAGCATGAAGCTTCGGCGACATGTTCAGCCCGTAGCTACTAATCGTTCATTTACTGGCTCAATCGTTAAACAGGTTGTGTATTGTCATAAATTCAGGGTAATGGTGGTTTGACGGTCAAAGCGGCGGGGAAACACCCGGTCTCATCTCGAACCCGGCAGTTAAGCCCACCTGCGTAATTCTCTGTACTATGGTGCGAGAGCCCATGGGACGACTACCCTCTCTGAGGGCTTGAACCCTTGATCTAGGTGGAGAGCTTCGGTTGATTTCTTCGGAAATCTTCTGCGGTAAACTTCACTGCTTGAAAGTCATTGGTTCCCGGTACGCTGTCAAACCACCTTACATTTACATTACTTTTTTTCAAATGATTTGTTAATTTTTTAGTTTTTTATTGAATTTATCTTTTCTCGGAAATGTTTTGAAAGTTCATGCTACATTTTTGTTTTTCAAATCTGTTTTTTTACAATTTTGTGCAAAATACCTTATATATCTAGTTTTTTTCCTATTTTGCACAACTTTTCGATAAGACGCTTTATATACATAATGATAACATTATAATTAGGGGACGTTAAACAGATAAACGTCTTGATAGAAGTAGAGAGAAAATATGGGCGTGTGATGTAATGGACCTTGGGTTAGAATCGTATGCTTTCCTGCAGGTAATGATGGCAGTATTACTGCGAGTGGGGGGCAATACGTAAAAATGTTTAGGCGTGGTCTAAACATTAAAATCTAAAAATAAAAAGATATATATACTTTAAGCAACAGATATAAATGTAAGAAGAGGTGAAGTTTGCATGAAGAAAATATTGTTGATATTATTGGTAGTGTGCATGTTATGCATTAGCATGTCGACAGCTGGTTTTTCTCAAATAATCTATGTGGGCTCTGAGGATGAAAATATTTTTTCCGGTAGTTATACAACTGAGATGGAGTCAACTACAAATATGTTAAAAGAAACTATCAACCAATATATGGATATGGATGTGAATAGATTTGAGCCATACAATGCAGAGCCAAAGACTATTGATCTCCCATGGTCCGATCTTGGTAACAGTGATTTACTTTGTTGGGTAGTACATTTAGAATATAATGGACAGACATTTGATGAACAGGTCGATGTTTCTATAGGTGATTTTTCGGAGAAATTCCTTAAACATCCAGAATATGGCGAAATACTTCGTTTTGATATAGATAGTGACTCAGCTGATGATGTAGAGGTAATCGTTGGTTTTTATTGGTCATATATAAAGTATCCGGATGGACAGGATGCCAGATCACTTGAGCTTCGGTACAGAATCCGACAGACATCATCCAGTAGTCCTGGTGGTGGTATTGAGGATCAAGATGCCGAATTGGAAGTTTGGTCTCAATTGCGGGTTAACTATGGATTAATAAAAATACCAGGTCGCAGTAAACCGACATCCAACAGTGCGTTATCTAATTTCAATAGCATGCTGGCTGGAAAATCCAAGCAAGATTTATTAACACAATTTTTAGAAAGATTTGCTCTCCAGCGAGAGAATGATCGTTTTACTTTGCTGAGAAATCTATTGAAAAACATTCTCGATGATTCTCCTGCGGATGAAGATATTGCACCATTGACATCTGATAATGGTGATGCTGATTATATTTGCATGGGTTCTGGTTATCGTTCTCCAGAAGGTAAAAAAATACCATTGCTTGTTGAAAAACGATTTTCCTTTGCCAAAAGTTTTAACTGGAATTGGAGAAATGAAGGCAGTCTTTTTAATCCTACTATTTTTGAACATGAGTTGTGTGAAGTAACTTCCAGTGATCCAATAGAGTTGCTATATGGCTTCCAGGCGTATAAAGGTGCTACTGATACAAAAATGTTTGATGTTGCATTTACTGTTGAATTTAATCCACCAGTTTATTTGAGAACAAAGTACATTCCTCTCGATTCATATGTTTATTATTACTTTGATCAGAAGAGCCAGAGATACGGTGAAACGGAGGCTACATTTTCGGCAGACGTCATAGTAGGCGAGGGTTTCGACGTTCCTGAAATTGTCTTAACTTTTGACAAGATAGATGACACTCTGGGAAGATCTGGGCGTTGGTTTAGCATAGATATAGATGCCGATATATTTGGGCCAGGGGATCTGATAGGATTCCACTATAAGGCAAGTCATAAATTTGATGTTGGTATTAAGGTAAATGTCCCATCATTGTTTGAAGAGGAAGTCCAAATCAAGGGAATGCCAACAAGTATAGATATTGGATGGGATGTGTATGTGGATGTTATTTTACTGCCTAAAATTGTAGATGTAACTTTTGGAGGAAAACTTAAGCTCGATATGAATAGTGATATCGATCAAGTAGTTGTTTACTATCCTAAATCTGATCCCGGGGGTGATGACGAAGTTTTCATTGATGTTGAGGATATCCCAAGTGATGAAACTCTAACGGCTGAAGCATCCTTATATCTAGATACCGTAGGTGGCAGATTACATGTAAAACCTAGCGGTTCTGTTGATATGAAGATGAGTAGCAGTATTGGGGAGATAAATATCTACTATCCTAAAGCGGTTTCTGATGAATCTGATATTAAATTTTTGTACATACCTGCTGGTAGTATTCCAAGTCGAGCTGAAGTGGGTGGCGAATTAGAGGTATATATTCTTGATCCTGATACACTTAGTAATCCTAGTAATTTCATTGCTGGTAATATTTACCATGATTGCGACAAAAATGTCGATGAAGTAAATTTCTATATTCCAAGTAATCAAGAAACACCGATTATTCAAATTACGGATATGCCTGCTGATTCATATGCTGAAGGAAGACTATATTGGAATAAACTTGAAGGGCATGCATATGGAACAAGAGGTTATCTTGGTAATCGCGATCCAATTATTCTCAACCTTGAATTTGGTGGTTATGAAATCTATAATAAATTAGAAATCGAAGAGGGTTACCTCAGGGCTGGCTTTAAGATAGCTGAAGATGGATATTTTTACTTT
>Ga0255374_10047_pt1 | contig 15326 bp, 13 predicted proteins | sample ANMaggSeSYBR01H4_FD_182088 | JGI IMG/M metagenome (GOLD analysis project Ga0255374, IMG submission 182088) | Sediment cell enrichment communities from methane seep in Santa Monica Basin, California, United Staets - ANME aggregate JGI... | ecosystem: Environmental > Aquatic > Marine > Cold seeps >... | reverse complement strand
CGAAGTTCTGGTTGGATGAGGATTCACAGTCTTTTGGGAATCATGTTATTATCCGCCAGGTTTCAATAAGCTAGCTTTTTATTCCGTGATTTCTGCAACGCCAATTATTGAATTGACCAATTGATGTGGTTTTTTGTCTTCATAAAAACCCGCAATTTCCAATATGCTATAATCGAAATGACATCTTCTTGAAATGTTTATCGGACTTTGACGAATTTCATTCTGGGGGCTACTTCTCAAGAAGAAAAAAACCATCTTATATAAATATTGAGTTTCGCAATCTGGCTTAGGTACAATATTGCGAATCATTTGCTTTAAGAAGAATAAGGAGTATATGAAAAAGACCAAAATCGGCTTGCTTTCAAAAAAAAGGGGAAATTATGAATTGCAAGAACGAATATCCAATAATATGCCGATTACAGATCTGACAAGCGAAGAAGTTGCACATCATAAAGACGCTTTATTTGACGCTGGTTATGATGTCGAAATTATCACATGGGGATCAGGCTTCATTGATAGAATTCAAAACGCAGGAGTTGACATAGTTTTTAATGTCTCCAGCCTTGTTGAAGCCTCAATTTTAGAAGAGTATCAGATTCCGTTTGTTGGATCAGGTACTGACGGGATAATTTTGGCAAGGAATAAAGCACTCGCAAAAAAACTATGGATACAAAATAAAATTCCAACTAGCGAATTTATCGTTTTCAACAATATGGCAGATTGCCAAAACTTTATTGCTAGTCCTTCAATTTCTTATCCCCTTTTTATTAAACCAGTAGCAGGAAGAGGGAGTGCGGGAATATCTTCAAATTCAATAATCATGAATGGGAAGCAGCTTGTTGAGCAAGTAGAGATACTTCTCAATTCTATTAGGCAGCCAGTCATCGTGGAAAAGTATCTCGAGGGAAGGGAAGTTACGATAGGTATAATAGGAAATGGTGAGAACTTACGATTACTACCTCCTTTGGAAATTAAGTTTAATGGAAGGAAGAAATTCTTAACCTTTAACACAAAGGAAGAAGATAGTGACGAATTTTTTTGTCCTGCAAATCTTAGCCAGCATGAAGAAAAAATAATTGATGAACATGCGAAAAATGCATTCCTCGCCCTGGGATTAAGAGATTACGGGAGAATTGACACAAAACTTACTTCGGATGGATTTATGCTTCTAGAGGTAAATAGTTTTGCCGGATTAACGTGTACCCCACCTGAGAAACCACACAGTTATATTGGTTTTATGGCTCGTGCTGAAGGAAATGGGGGTAAAGAATTATTAAAAGAGATAGTTGATGTAAGTATGGAAAGGGTGAACAATTAACAAAGCAGATATTTATCCTCGAATAGAAATAAATCTAGGGAAAATCAATCATAATATTGGAACACTAATTCGGTTGTATAAGGAAAAAAATATCCAGATTACACCCGTGACAAAAGGGGTTTGTGGTTCTCTGGAAATCGCAAGATTATTTTCCAATCACGAAATTCATTCCATCGGAGATTCACATATTCAAAATATTATTGAGATGAAACGAGCAGGAATTGATACAAAATTCCTGTTATTACGATCCCCGATGAAACATGAAATAGAAGATGTGATCTTGAATACAGACTTTTGCATGACCTCTGAAGTTTCAACAATCGCAGACTTGAATGAAATAGCTACAAGATATAATAAAGCATACCGAATTATTGTGATGATCGAGCTTGGTGATCGCCGAGAGGGGGTTTTACCATCTGATTTGGACGAATTTATTCATCAAATCTTCACATATAAAAATATTCATCTGGCGGGAATTGGTTCCAACCTTGTATGCCTTAATGGAATTAAGCCGACTATTAAAAAAATGTCGTTTTTATCTGAACTCGCAACGCATATCCAGGAGAAATTCTCGTGCAAACTAGATATTATTTCCGGTGGAAATTCAGCTAACTATCAATGGTTCAAAGAAGTAAATGACCCTGGGATGATCAATCACCTTCGTATAGGTGAGTCCATTCTTCTCGGTACTGATCCAATCTCGCAATCAAAGATTAATGGATTAGAGACGAATGCATTTGTGCTAAGTATTGAAGTCATTGAGAGCAAAATCAAACCCTCAATGCCTGAAGGAATACCAACATACACTGCATTTGGGGATATTCCTGAGATAAAAGATGAAGGAGAAATGAATCGTGCAATTCTTGCGATTGGATTGCAGGATCTTGATATTCGCGGTTGTATACCTAAAGATAAATCAATCAGAATTGTTGGTGCTACAAGCGATCATACGGTTGTCATGTCAAGTGATCGATTGCTAAAAGTTGGGGAAATTGTGCAATTTAATTTGACATATCGTGCCATGCTGCGGCTGATGATTTCACCATATATCGAGAAGAAATATAATTTATTGTAAATATATTCCTTTCATAAAGTTTTTAAAAGAGAGATTGATAATCTTTAATACTTAAATCTTCAATCGTATACTATTTGGTATCAAATGTTTCCACGCCAGGTACGCAGTCATAGCCTAATACGAGAACGATTGGGATGGGTTGTGGAAATTGATTTGAAAGTGGAATGTTACGTTATTTCATTCTTTTTCTTTGCCAGATATGCAATTGCTTCTGCTTTCTTCAACACAGAATTTAACCTTTCCCCTTTTTTCGTAGTACTTATTCCAATGTAGAATTCTAAAGCCGGCTCACTTTTATTGTTATTATTTTTTGACAAATTTACTCGAACCCTTTTTATGGTTTTATTAACCGTATTTTCATCTACGTTTGGAAGTAGTATTGCAAACGCGTCCTTTCCGATGCGAGCTATAATGTCATCCGCTCGATAAGAATTAAACAGCACCTGCGCCACACGCATAAGTAGTTTGCTTTCAGCCCCGTGTTTTTCTAAATCACTTACATTCTTCAAATTCCCCACATTTATTAAAACAATGCTAATCGGGAATTGCCTTTCTCGTTCTAAACGCTTCATTTCCGTTTCAAAGAAAGGGCGGCAATATAATTCAGTTTGGGAATCATGCGTGCTCAGGTATGTAATTTTATTATTTTCTGCTTGCTTGCGTTTGATGATTTCGTGCACTATGCCTTGGTTTCCCACTAGCTTTCCATCTTTCATGAAAGTCGCAGGATTGATCACGATGTACTTGGTCGTGCCGTCTTGCCTAATGACCTCGGCCGAAATTAACGCTGAATTATTTCCGGCTGACATCGAATTCTGGAATTGATTAATAATCACTTCCCCTCTCTCAGGCGATAAAAACTCTTTAAAATTTCTTCCGACGATATCTGCAGGGCGCTCAAAGCCGAATATGCAAGCTAGGGCGTAATTGGCATATATGAACGTACCGTTGAGATCGCAAACATATATGCCATCATTGATTTTATTCAATAGGGCGCGGAAATTAATGTCGCTCTCTTGAAGCATGGGTTTCATTTGGCTACTTTTGTTAGCTTGACTTATCTATTCACAGCCCAATAATAAAATATAATACCATATACTTAATTTATTGTATATGTATATCAATTTAGGTATCCGTATTGGAGCTGTTACATTTCCTCCTCGCCGTAGGTTAATTACCCCCTAATTAAAATTAAACTTCATTCCGCTAGGTTGACAACCAGAATCAAATTTTAGAGAAATATATAGCCTAAACGGAATCATGCCATTATCCGCCTGGTCGCAGGTTCGAGTCCTGCCGGGCCCATCTGGAAAAAGAATTACAAACAAGAAATATTACTTTATCAACAGCCCGAGATCTATTATTGTTCCTGCTCAATGATTTTAGGTTTTGAAAAAGAAAATATCTGATGGCATGAAGAGTAGATTAGAACACAAATGGTTAATATAAGGCTGACCCAAAACACATATTCAGGAAGTGAAATAACAGCAGCGTCACTCATGCTCAAACGGATCGCGACTTGATCGCAAAACGCCACGAATGGCCAGGCAAACATCCCTAACAAACGGCCGAGTGGAGGAATAACCAATCCAAACAGAACCGCCAAGCCGCCCAAAGCCATGATCAGCGGCTGTAAGGGTGCAATGAGAAAATTAGCGAATAGGCTTATTAAAGACAACTCCGCATTTAACCTGAAAAGAACGGGGAAAACAACCAGCGAAGCGGAAAAGGTTGTTGTGAAGAGGGTCACTACAGGCATTAACTTATCAATAGGATGAGCGGGTATTTTCTTTTCTAGTATCCATCTAATTAAATTGTCAATTGGATCAACGAGTGTAAGGAGTGCTAAAGTAGCCAAAAAAGATAATTGGAAACTGATATTCCAGAGCAGGAATGGGTTGATCATTAACATAACCGCGCCCGCCAGGGTAAGATTATGGATGCCGATTATCCGGCGTCCAATTTGATAAGCAGGTAACGCAATTATCGCCATGATCGCTGCGCGAACAACTGGCAGGTCAGCTCCAACAAGCAAAGTATAAAAAAGGATTGCGCATACTATTGCAGCGAGTGATCCTTTCAAGCCAAATAGACGGCGGAAAGAGTGGGAGATAAATTGCGCAATGACTGTAATATTGAATCCCGAGATTGCAATGATATGGATCGTACCGCTTGCCCGATACGCATCCCAAAGGTAATCAGGAATGCCGCTTTCTATCCCTAACAATATCCCGGATAAAACAGAAGATTCAGGAAATGGCATAAGATTATATATTGTCATGTGAGCTCGTTCGCGCAATCTGTACAAGAAATCCATGATCTTGCTGCCATTACCATAGGACAAGGTTTGGATATACGGGAAGGCCATTCCAGTAAACATTTTCTGTTGTGCGGAACGGGAAGTGGTGGGAAGAGAGCCGCTGTCAAAGGTTTGTTTTAATGAGCCAGCCAATGTAAGGCGGTCTCCGTACCGAATATTAAATCCGGCAGGAAGTAAAACAGACATATCTCCCTTTACCTTCACCTCCTCTCCGTCAATTTCAATTGATTCGCTTTTGATAACAGCAGATGTTAGATTGTTAGCTCTGTAAGGATCTGATTTGACCACGCCAGTTAATAATATCGGCGTGTCAGATACATACCACAGCAGTTTGTCTGGCGAGAAAACGGGTAATGCGCTCTGAAACCGCATGCCCCCGATAAAAAACGCACATAAGATTAATGCAAATGGTATCCGGAAGATGGGGTGTGATAATAGCGGATGATTTCGGTTTCTGAAGTGGAAGTATTCAAATAAGCCTAATACCAGGCATATGAATGCAGCTGATGCCCAAAAATAAAAGGGAAGTAAAAAGAATGATGCTGTAAGTATTCCGATTATGATCGTTAAGCAGAACCAGAATAAAGGCATAATAATTACCGTTTTTTATTCAACAACTTGGTCGCGGTAAACACCCCGATATGATTCTGGCAGCAGCGCTGCGATGCGCAGCATCAGCTCATGGGTCCATTTTTTTAGGTCCTGTGACCTGCTTCCTCGTTCAAAAGGTGGGATGATGAAGGGTTTACCAAAACGAACAGTTAATCTTGGGCGGCGAAAGTGGGCCAGTTCATTCAGGGCAGTTTCTGTCCCGGTGATGCCCACAGGAACAATTGGAGCGCCAGTTTTGACCGCAAGCATGAGTGTACCGGGTTTTCCTGTTTGCAATTGCCCGTTTTTTGAGCGAGTGCCTTCCGGGGCAATTCCAAGTGCAAGCCCTTCACCCAAAGCTTTGGATGCTCTGCGGATGGCTGTAAAATCAGCAATGTCCCGGTTGATCCAGATTCCCTTGGCAGTATTGGTGAACCACGCTACAAAAAACCTCTCCTTATATTTTGTGGTGACTAACGCAGTGATATCTGGCCGTGCGGGGTTAACCATCATCAGGGGTGTATCCAGGTGGCTCATGTGGTTAATTGCCAGGATCACACCGCCCTCTTTGGGGATGTTTTCTGTACCAATGAATTTTGACACCGTTAATGTCTTTACTAGAAATCGAACAATGCTCTGGAGAGTATCTTTTTTCATGTGATTTGATTATATGTTTGAATTAACCCCTGTTTTTATAATTAGTTATCGATCAAAGATATTTAGAGGGATGGTTCAGTTGGTCTTGCAAGATCCTGCCGCAAACGTGAGTTTATCTTTAATGTGATCGCGACAATACTGACGAATATAATTATTATAAAGATCAAAGAAATAATACTGCTGGTGACAAAAATTTCCATCCCTGGTTTATTAAATAACGAGGAAGAAAAACCAGAAATCAGGGTCATAGAATTCCATGTACCGTGCAGGATGGCAGCTGTAATAATATATAAGATACTTCTGCTAAATTGCTTCTGGCGCCAACTACGAGCCAATCCATATCCAACCAGTCCGCTTAATCCGATATGAAGTACACCAGTTGCCGCACGTAGCGCAACAGCGATCAACCAATCTTGGCTGCTCATTTGGATCACAATTCCTGCGCTTTCCCATATTGCAAATGCGCCTCCGCTGATCAACCCCAATGAAAATCCTTCAAACTCTTCCAAAGGGCGGCTAAGAAGGAACCAGGTTGACATTGGTTTGAAGATTTCTTCGATCAGAGGAGCGATTAACCCAAGGATCAAAAAAACAGCCGCTGAGATTATGGGCTGTTTCATCATTTCGAACTGGCTTTGCTCAAATTCTACAATTCCACCTATATTCTGGCTTATATTCTCAAGGAATGAGTGGAGTTGGCTGCTCAAATTTGGCTGAAGTCCTAACCTTATCATCACGGCAACCGCGGCGATTGCGGTTAGGAGCAGCTCAATACTTATGATGACTATCGGCGTAATAGTTAACCCAATTGTGAGAGTGCCCCACTCCCGCAATTTAGTGCTGCGCGGTAGCCCTCTGCGTGAAAATTCTATCAACCACCATACAGGGATGAATACTGCAGCGACGGTTAATGGGGCAAGAAGGAGTATTTTATTTCCCTCACGGCTGATGAAAAACCCGACAGTTATTATCAACAACCACAGAAAGAGGTAATAATTCGCTTTCTGAAGGTAAGAAATTTTAGGTTGGCAGATAGTCTTTTTTAGAAGTCTCTTGATAGAAGTGATCAACGTGGGCACATTCAGCATGCCAATAGAAATCAATAACACGCTGGTTGATAAAGTGGTCATCTCGTCAGAGGCGGCGAGGCTGGTTTCGGAAAAACCGTACGCACTGATCAAAGTCAGAACGGCTGCTGTTATTCCAAATAAAATACCCAGCGCGCTGAGCACAAACAAAAGCACGCTGGGTATATCGAGTTTTTTAGACGCCATTAATTTTCGTGAATAGTTACCGTCAGGATGCGGTCGATCACCGGATCAAACATATTTTCTCGCAGTTCTAGTGCGTTTACTACATCCATTCCTTCAGTCACTTCACCAAAGATGGTTCTGCCCTGCAGGCTTTCTATACCAGTTTTGCTGAAGAAGAAGGTGCTTCCGTTAATTCCTGGGCCAAGATTGAAGGTCACCAGTTTACCTGTATTATCAGAGGAATAGTCAGCGTTTAATTCATCCAGATAAGCGTATCCTGGACCGCCGTAACCAGTATCTGATGGATCGCCTGTTAAAGCGAATTCGTTGGTAGCGATGAACGGAAGTCCGTCATACCAGCCTTCCTGCGCGAGGAACACAAAACTGCTCACTGCGTATTGTGCGTTGTCTACAAACAGATCAACAGTGATGTCGCCTTTTGTGGTGCTGATGGTGGCGGAATAATTTTTGTCTTGTGTAACGGTTGGAGGGCATGCATCGTATTCTTTTTCTTGATTTTTAATCAAGTGGACGAAGATAGAGAAGATCTCCAGCCCGCGCTGACTTTCGGGCCATTCGTACCCATTGATGAACAACTTGGGAGTACCGTTGATGCCCAGGCTGTTCGCGGAGTCTGCGGCAGCCTGCACCTTATCAACGATCTCTTTACTGTACATATCATCAAAGAATTGGATTGTTTCTATTCCCAATTCAACGACATGTTTTTCTAACCATGCATCAAAATCATCCTTTGCGATTGAGCCCCAGAACGCATCATCCGGGAGCTCGGCATGTTCAGGATTCTCGGCATATTTGGCTCTGCGGTCGAATAAATAATTCTTCAGCTCATTGAATTTTCCCTGTTTTCCCGCTGCTTCTAATGCTTGGGCAGCCAAAATAGACTTGTCGTGAAAGGATTCTGGGAATGGGCGGTGCCGGAATACTAAGCGCACATCGTCCGGATAACGCTCCTGTACTGCAATTAGCGATGGCTCAAGCTGGGCGCAGTAAGGGCACTGCATTTCGCTGTATTCAAGGAAAGTCACTACTGCATCATCTGGGCCAACTACCCAATCATCTTCTGTAACAGGGGGGAGCCCTGGAAAAGGCGTGACCAACGATTGATCTATTAAACTAAACGGTTTGCAGGGTTCGTCAGCAGTGGTGAAGAAAACTTCCTCGGAAGCGGGTTCTTCATTAGCAGGATCAACAATCTCCTCTTCTTCGACTAAAGCAGTTGCGGCAGGCTCTGGAGCCTGAGATGGTTCTTCGGTATTACCGCACGCAGCTAACAGTATAGCCGCTATGATAAGGATTGGGAACAGCTTTTTTTTCATGTTTGTTTACCTTTCTCTTCTATGTAATATTATTAGGATAATTTAGATAAATATAATAATAATGATGATTTAATTTTAGATTGTACCATAGCTGGTTTTTGATTGGCGTCTATGATGATCCATCTGTTTGGTTCTTCGCTTGCCATTTTCAGGTATCCGTCACGGACGCGCTTGTGGTACTGCAGTTGATATGCGTCCATGCGGTTCCATTCCCCCCCTCCTTTTTTCCGGCGCCGCAGCCCAATTTCAGGTTCCAGGTCAAATAATAAAGTAATATCTGGCGTTAAACCACCCGTAGCAAAAGCAAGCACTTTTTTGATTAAACCAATGTCATTTTCATGGCCGTATCCTTGATATGCCAATGTGGAATCAGCGTATCGGTCAAGCAGGACAATTTCTCCCGCTTCTAGGTGCGGTTGGATGATTTCTTCTACCAACTGTGCGCGAGCTGCACAAAAAAGTAACGTTTCTGCGCGCGGCAGCATACTTGTGTTCTCCATGTTCATTAATATTTCACGTACCTGGTCGCCAATGCTGGTGCCGCCTGGTTCCCGCGCAAGATATACATCGTATCCTTCTTCTTGGAGAAATTCAGCAGTTGGTTTCATTTGCAGTGTTTTTCCGCTGCCGTCTGGTCCTTCAAAGGTGATGAACATCTGTTACTCCTGGAATACCCTGACGTGCCGATTGGGTTCCTTTCCGTAAGAATGGGAGACAAGTTCTGCTTGTCGAATTAATTCATGCTGCAGCCGGCGGACGCGTGCGGAGGTTGATGGCAGGTCAACCCAATGTTGGCCGTTGCGGACTGCTTCAATTGCGTTGAGAACTTGTTGATTGATCTGCTCTAGATCAAGTTGGCTCCCGGATACTTCCGTAAGATTGAACAACTCAACTAGCATTTGTTCTATCTGAGAGTTTGAATTTGAGCGCAGTACAAATATCGGCAAACCCAACTCCTCAGCATCGAGGACAGGTTTTTGCTTGTTACGATAATATGATTTTAATGTGATTAGCACATCGGCTTGATCCAAGCTTCGAACAATGTTTGCAGGGACTCCCAATCGTTTCGCTGATTGCTGCAAGCGATTTCGTGCGACTCCATATGGAAAAACGGACATCTTTTTAAGGGAAACAGGAGAAGAAACGATATTTTGAGAGCTTGAAAAATTTTTGTTGTTTTGGTGTTTAGTTTTTTCTTTTTTATTAATTGAACCATTTGGGGATGATCGTTTCAAACCCTGAGAGGCGGCTCGTTGTTTTGAACTGCGGGGTTTCTGTTTCTGAATATGGATTTGGCCTTTTTCATCTCTGTGCCGGATCTCTGGTTCAAGAGTGAATCCTCTCAGCATAGAATCCACTGCGGTAGCAACATCCTGGTGGATAACCAGCAGGTCGCGTTGCTGAATTTCGATAAGGACGTCGAAAGTGGGTGGTGCGCGGCGCTCCAGAACAGTTTTCTGTGTTCCCCGTCGGCGTGCTTCATCGTCAGACAGGGTGACAGATTCTATCCCGCCAATTAGGTCAGATAACGTTGGGTTGAGAAGAAGATTTTCAAGCGTTCGACCATGGGCAGTTGCAACCAATTGAACTCCGCGTTCAGCAATTGTCCGTGCGGCAGCGGCCTCTAGTTCACGTCCGATCTCATCAATAATGATCACTTCTGGATTGTGGTTCTCAACCGCTTCTATCATTACTTCGTGCTGCAAGGATGGTTGTGACACTTGCATACGCCTGGCGCGCCCTACTGCTGGGTGCGGGACATCTCCATCGCCCCCAATCTCGTTGGATGTATCCACTATCACAACACGGGTCTTTTCTGCCAGAATACGTGCAGCTTCCCGCAGCATGGTTGTTTTCCCTATGCCTGGACGTCCCAACAACAAAATACTCTTTCCTGACATAACGAGATCTTCAATAATATCAATCGTTCCATAAACTGCCCGTCCAACCCTGCAGGTTAATCCAATAACCGCCCTGTGTTTGTTGCGCATAGCGGATATACGGTGCAGTGTTCGTTCTATTCCTGCGCGATTATCGGTATCAAATTCACCAACAAGAGACACAATCTCGTCAATTTCAGCTTGCGTCGTCTCGTGATTTGCAATGACCATCTCGTGGTCAATAAAACGAGCCATTGGCACTCGTCCAAGATCGACCACAATCTCAAGAAGGTCGTCGGCGTTGTTTGCGATTTTGATCGACTCAGCGTAATCTTTGGGTAGAACTGCTAATAAACTGGGCAGGTCGTCAGTTATATGATGCTGCGGCATGCTTTTAAAAACCCTTTTGATTCAAATTTTCTCATTTGGATATTCAATTATATATTATCTTCACTGCCGTTTATTTTGATAATGGGGGTTACTACATCAGTACGGCGATTATTTCTTGAATGAATAAAGTTTGAAGAAGGAAGAATATTGCGCACAGCTAAGTGTTTTACCATTATTTCATGGCGCGGCTGAATTACTGTAATCTGATTGGCTAATGTAGTTTCAATCCACCGTTGGCTGGAAATTTCCACCAGGTAATGGACAGGTGTGTGGTGGAAAAATTTACTAACGAGGACATTTAAAACTGATTTTGTAAAAGGCAGCTTGGGTTCAATTATTGGCGTGATCATTACTTTATTAGGAGAGGTCACTGCATAGGCGTAACCGCATGCCGTTCCCTTGTGGAACAGAATAAACGCGGGTGGTTTCTTAGTGGCAGGTGGAGTGATGGTTTTTTCATTAGGAGAAAGAAGTCTGTTTTGAAGCAAATCGATTGAAAGCAAATCAGAAGGTTTTACTTTTCTCCATTCAAATTCTCGTACACTGTCGGTTAGAAAATTAGTTCTATACCGCCAAATTTTCTTCCAAACCAAAGGTGAGTATCCAGCGTTGGACAACGTTTCAAAGGTATACCCCTCATAAAGTGCATCTCCTGTGAGAAAATGCAAGCCGCGTAATCCAGCTTCTATAGCCAGGTTGTCCAGAATATCACCAAATAACGTTTTTTCTTGATTGGATTGGTCAAATATCCACAAAATTCGTCCATATGTATGTTCGATTTCTACCTGTCCAATTGCAATCGCGTGGATGAGATTTGTTCGAATGGCGCGTGTATATAGATTAACGGGAAACATCAAACATTCTAGTCCTATGCTGCTTGGAATACATTGAAATCCGCGCATGAGAAAAAGTTCTGTGTTCAACCACAGAACTTTTTTACGATGGCGGTACAAAGTCACAATGTCATATAAAGAGATCGACGAGTTATTTATCGTATCATCTCCAAGAAATAACGGTGGAATCTGTCGTCAGGCGTTAGCTCCGGGTGGAATGAAGTGGCCAGCCATTTTCCTTGCTCGGCAGCAACTATTTGCCCATCTGGCAGTTCCGCAAGCGCTTTTGCTCCTCCAGTTACACTTTCAATAAGTGGAGCACGGATGAATATGGCATGAAACGGGGGATTTGTTTTAGAAACCTTCGCGAGGGCTGGTATTTCCAGATCTATTTCAAAGCTATCTACTTGACGGCCAAAAGCGTTGCGGTCTACCTGGATATCCATGATCTCGAGCAATGGCTGGGATCGCCTGGCATCTTTTGATAGGAATATGCTCCCAGCGCACGTTCCCCAAACCGCGTGATTCATAGCAAAAGAGCGCAGAGGATCCATCAGGCCAAAATCGACAGCTAATTTTCCGATCGTAGTTGATTCTCCGCCAGGAATGATCAGCCCATCCAACCCGCCCAGGTCACCCGGGAGGCGTACCTGTGACGAGGTGACAGCTAGGTTTTCCAGGATCTTTTGATGTTCCAGGAAATCACCTTGCAGGGCTAATACGCCAATTTTCACGGTTTACCAACCGCGGTTAGCGATTAATTCTTCGTCCGGAATATTTCCGATTTGGCGCCCTACCATTGGTTCGCCGAGATTGCGGCTGATTTCAGCCAAGATTTTTGGATTATTAAAATGAGTAACGGCTTTAACGATCGCGTCACCTCGTTTAGCTGGATTACCAGATTTAAAAATGCCGGAGCCAACAAAAACGCCATCTACGCCTAACTGCATCATCAATGCGGCGTCCGCTGGAGTGGCAATGCCGCCTGCGGCAAAATTTACCACTGGAACCCGACCAAGTTCCTTTGTTTCCAAAACAAGTGAGTATGGTGCTCCGATTTCTTTTGCGAATGCCATTATCTCTTCTTCAGGAAGGGTCATAAGGTGTCGAATGTCTCCAAATAGGCGCCGTGCGTGGCGAACCGCTTCAACCACATCCCCGGTGCCCGCTTCACCTTTTGTGCGGATCATCGCGGCTCCCTCACCGATCCTGCGGAGCGCTTCCCCTAAATTCCGAGCTCCACAGATGAAAGGGGCTTTAAATAAATGCTTGTTTATATGGTGCTCCTCATCAGCAGGTGTTAATACTTCAGACTCATCCACATAATCAACCCCTAGCGACTCCAGGATTTGAGCTTCAACAAAATGTCCGATCCGCGCTTTCGCCATGACCGGGATAGTTACAGTGTCCATAATCTTCAAGATTAGCTCAGGATCGCTCATGCGAGCGACACCGCCATCAGCGCGGATGTCAGCTGGGACACGTTCAAGCGCCATTACAGCGGAAGCGCCAGCGTCTTCTGCGATTCGAGCATGCTCGGGCGTGACCACGTCCATGATAACACCGCCCTTCAACATTTGGGCTAATCCTTTTTTTACTGCAAAGGTGCCAGTTTCAGCAGTCATTAATATACCTCCAAGATTGATATTAAACCAATTTTACCACGCAGGCGTTCACGTGTATTTTCTAGCGTTGTTAAAAAAACAAAAAACATTGTTTCACGTGAAACAATAATTAATGTGGATAACTGAGAAGACTCTCTCTGAGATAATGAGGCTGTATTGATAAAACGTGATAAAAGCAAAAAACCGAGTTGCCTAGTTATTATGTGGTAAATGTGTGATAAAAAGCAGGTTTATGGGGCAATTAATTAATTTATTGATTAGCGACAAGGTATCCAATCGCGGTGCTGTGTTCTTCGTTCATTATCAGCCTGAGAGAATGGTTTTTACGGTATTTATTAACTTCGATTATTCTCAGCCGTTCTTTTAGAATATCATCAGCTGGGATTAAATCTGCCAGGGTGTTTGGAGAATGATAGAAGAAGGCTGGCTGAAAAATACTTTGGGTGTCATCCAGGATAATCGCAAGCGGATAAATTTGGGCTTCAAGAAGATCTTGAAAAAAGTGGGTGCCTAAAGAGGGTTCCGGGGCAGAGCCGATATTTTTTCCGGATAGTTCGATCAGCGCACGGGTGTTGTAGATGTCGCTGTAACTAATGGGGATACCCAGGTCGGCATTAGTGCTTCCCCACCTGCCTGGGCCGATAAAGATTGAAGTTTTCCCTTTAAGTGCTTTATTAACCTTCCCGATCGTACGTGCCAATTCAAATCTTTCGTTCATTTGCAGCTTGAAATATTCGGCTGGCGGAACGAATAAGACGTAGTTAATGTCGTTGATTACCCCTTGTGGAATCATGAAGCGTGTCTGCAGAATGACGTCTCTTTCAGGTAAATGGCCTGGGATTTGCGTTTCTTTGCCTTTTACTAGGTGGCTCTGCGGGCGGCATTGAAGGAAAGTGAAACGCAGATCTGGTTTACCTTCGTTGTCTACTCTGATATCCAGGGTGAATTCAAGATCGACTGGATATTCATATGAATCCTCTAATATCCGTAAAAAATGGCGCATCCTTTCGGCAAAAGGTGTTCTACGCAGGAGTTCTTCAAAGGTCAGTATTAATTTTCCCTTATCCTTTTCCATCAACCGCGATCGCAGCGATGAAAAATACCCTTCATCGCTGATCTGGGCAATATAGCGCAACGAAGGATAATCCGCATCTAGAACGTCATGGATTGATGTGGTTTTAAAAATGTTTTCATCCAGGTCAAGCAAATCAACAAATTTTTGGGAGCAGCGTTCCATTGTGCGTTGGTCGGGTGTAGGACGCAGTAATGGATGGCTTAATGCAATCAGGCGGGGGTAATCATTCCCTACTCGGTCCACTGCACGCGTTCCTAACCCCCAAACAAGGCGTACGAATCCGTCTTCGCGCCGAATTTGTGGTGCCCAGCGGTACAGGTTTCGACTGAATGCGACCCCCGAAGCATCTGGAAGAAAGTATTTCTTAAATGAGTTTCCCTCAACAACCATAATGAGAATGGCCATTCGCTCATCGTAATCCTGAAGCCCTTTATTTCTTCGGTAAAGAAGTGCGCCAGGATTGAGTGTTGAGGCGTATACTTTCGCGATTGCATTGGTAAAGGCTGAAAGTTTTGCTGTCTCATCCCCCTGGTTGGGTAAGAAATAACTCTCGTATTTACCGGCGAAAGAGGTTCCAAAATTATCTTCTAATAAACTGGATGACCGCACGATCAGTGGTTTTTCTCCGACTTGCTCTAAAATATCTTGCAGTTTTTCAATGATGTCAGAGGGAAATTGGCTGCTGGTAAATTCTTCGACTATGTGTGGATAATCTGCCCGCATTCTATCTTCAGTTTTGTATTTTTGGTCATTCCATTTTTCCAGATCGTTCATTGCGAAGAAAGAATACATTTCGTTCGAGCCGATGAAATAATATTCTGGTTTGTTGATGCATGATTGAAGTTCTTCTGGTAATTCATCAATCAGGATCCGGTGTGCCAACAGCATTCCCGCGGCTTTTCCGCCGATGCGGCCGGCACCAATCTTTCGCGACCTAATTTCAGCCAGGTCTGGGATAGTAAACCAACGCTT
>Ga0255374_10045_pt1 | contig 15431 bp, 18 predicted proteins | sample ANMaggSeSYBR01H4_FD_182088 | JGI IMG/M metagenome (GOLD analysis project Ga0255374, IMG submission 182088) | Sediment cell enrichment communities from methane seep in Santa Monica Basin, California, United Staets - ANME aggregate JGI... | ecosystem: Environmental > Aquatic > Marine > Cold seeps >... | reverse complement strand
CCAAGGGTGCGGTATTTTAACAAAAAAGGATGCATTAAAATTGTGTGCAGTTGGACCCACTGCTCGAGGCTCAGGTGTTAAAAAAGATGTTCGTGTTGATCAAGCCTACTTTTCCTGTGCTGACCTTGACATTGAATGCATTACTCCTGACGTGCTTACTGGCGAAGTCAATGGCGATGTCTATGATAGAATCATTGTCCGTCTTCTTGAAGTGAAACAGGCAATTGATTTGATAGAGCAGTGTATTGATAAAATGCCTGCTGGGGACATTGTCTCTGAACCCAAAGTTGCAAAAATATTGGCAACGCTTAAGAAAGCAGGTGGGGAAGGCATTGGTCGAATGGAGGCTCCTCGTGGAGAGGTCATTCATTATGTGAAGCTTGTAGAGGGAGAGGAATATCCATTTACTTGGAAGGTTCGCGCTCCAACGTATAGTAACATCATGCCGTGGGTTCCAATGCTTAAGGGTGGGCAGATTGCAGACATACCAATTGTTGCCGCCTCAACAGATCCTTGTATGTCATGTACTAACCGGGTTGCAATAGTCGATAGTGGTAAAAGATATGAGTTGAATAAAGAGGAGCTTCATCGACTTAGTGTTGAAAAAACAAGGAGGCTTATGGCATGAAATTTTCAATGCTCCCTCAAGTATTCGCACAGATGTTCAAAAAACCGTTTACCAACAAATTTCCTGCAAAGTATATACCCTCTTCTACCACTAAATTCTTAGGGGATGTTGGCAGCGGTAAAGCAGAGATTATTCCACCAATAGAAACACCAGATGGTTTTCGTGGAAAGATTGTCTACGATAAAGATAAATGTATTGGATGTAAGCTTTGCATTAAGGTTTGCCCATCTGATGCTATTGAATTTAAACCTGATGAAAAGAAAGTAAAATTCTATCTTGCAAGATGTGTGTTCTGTGCTCAATGTAATGATATCTGTCCAGTTAATTGCCTTAGTATGAGCAATGAATTTTTACTTGCTGGTAATTCGATTTCCTGTTAAATATTCAGTGAGATCAAGTACTTTTTCTCGTATTTGCCAGGTCAAAAACAGCACTGAATCAAAACCGATCTCGTGAGCCGCTACACCAGCCCATAAGACGTGGGAACAAATCCTCTCAAGTTCAGCTTGTATAACCCGGAGATATTCTGCACGTTCTGGAACCTCTATATTTGCAATGTTTTCAACTGCAAGAGCAAATGCAGTAGGATGACAATATGAACAAATCCCACAAATCCTCTCTGCCAAGTAAAGTATCTGAATAGGATTTCTTTTTGTAGCCGTCCATTCAACAGTTCTATGAACATGACCAAGACGCACATCAACGTCAACAATTCTTTCCCCGTCAATTTCAAATTCAAACGCCACTGGTTCTTTAAGGGCCGGATGAATGGGACCAATTGGTATGTGATAGGTTGTTTTTGTTGTCTGTTTTGTCTTCATTTTTTCACCTCATGTAAGTTTCTAATCAATTTTTGTGGTCCTGTTTCGTCTTTTCTCCATGGATATACTCCCTCAGGGAAATCATCAGTTAAAAAGACACGTCTGCTGTCGGGAATTCCTTTTACTGTTACGCCAAGCATTTCTTGTTTTTCACGTTCTGTAATGAGTGCCCCCGGAATAATATCACAAATTGTTTCAATCTCTGGTTTTGACTTTGGTAGTTCTACAGAAATATTTATTGATATCTCACCCAGAGGTACGCCATAATATATTGAAAAATGATAGATTAGTTCTATAGTTTTACCAAGATCATTTCCTGACGCAACAGCAAGATGGGGATACTTTTGTAATGTAGCAAGATGTTTTACAGAGTCTTTAAAAATGCTTTTATCAACTTTCATCCAAATATGGACAAACTCGTGTTTTGAAGGTCCTTTCGTCCGTCTTTCAATGCGAGTATTTTTAATTTTTGCTTTAAATTCATCTTTAAAAGATTTTACAATTTCTTCTGGAGTGAGTTGTTTCTTACCAGCCATCATTTCGCCTCCAATGTTTCAAGTTTAACCCAAGCCTTTGCAACTGCATTGATGATTGCTTCGGGTCGTGGTGGGCAGCCAATAACATAAACATCTACTGGTATGATGTTGTCAATGGGACCTACAAGGTTATAAGATTCATAAAAAACATCACCAGTATTACCGCAATTACCGACGCAAATAACCGCTTTTGGGTCAGGAATTTGTTCATACGCTCGCTTTACTTTGTCCACCATCTGCCGCGTCACAGGACCTGTAATAAGGAGGGCGTCAGCATGACGTGGTGAACCTACAAGTTTAATACCAAATCTCTCGACATCATAACGGGGACAAAGTGCTGCAATTATTTCGATATCGCATCCATTACATGAACCAGAATTTATATGATACGCCCACAATGATTTTTTAAACGATTTTGGGAGATCTTTTGCCATAAAATTTTACCTCCAATGCAGTATGAACTTCATCAGTTTCGCTTGTGGTAATCCTGTAGACTATTTAAAAATTTGTGGCCTAAAGATATATATCAGCATATTCTTGGAACAGGGTCCCCAATAGGTTTATGGAGAATTCTTTTACCGCCAACAACTGTGTCCAATACCACTCCGTTCATGATATCTGTTGCTTCACCAATAATTACTGCATTTTTACCAAGAGGGTGCTTTTTAATAACAGAAAGAACATCATCAGCTTTCTCCTTTACAACACCAATAACAACCTTTCCCTCATTACCGATTTCAAGAGGATCGATTCCAAGCATATCACAAGCGGATCTGACACCATTGGGAATTGGTATTGCTTCCTCGTTGAGTATAATCCCAATTTTTGATTTCTCACTAAACTCATTTACAGTATTTGCAAGTCCCCCACGTGTTGGGTCTTTAGCGGCTACAATTCCACCTGTTGAAAGGGCGTTTTCCATGAGACCGTTTATTGGTGCCACATCCGATTTCATTTTAGTTTCAAAACCATAACCTTCACGAAAAGAAAGAAGTGCTATACCATGCTCACCCATATTTCCTGAAACAATAATCTTATCGCCCTTTTCTAAATTTGAATCGAGAAGCCACCTTTGATTGAATTGTCTATATCGCATTACTTTTCTAATATTACTATCTAGAAATTCACTTCTTTTACCTATGCCGCTTGTGTTAATCATAAATTCTTGTATCGCTCCCTTCTCAACAACTTTTGTATCGCCCGTAATGATAGGAACACCTGCATCTTCTGAAGATTTACCCATGCTTTTCACAATTTTTTCAAATGTTTCAACGGAAAAACCTTCTTCAAGAATAAAACCAGCTGAAAGAGCGAGAGGTTTTGCACCCAGTACAGAAACGTCATTAATGGTCCCACAAACCGCAAGAGAACCTACATCACCTCCTGGAAATATAAGAGGTTGAACAGTATGAGAATCAGTTGAGAAAACAATATCATCAATGACGGCAGCATCGTCTAACATGGAAAGAGGAATCTCTGCTGAATTAACATTCCTAGCAAAATACTTCAAAATTTTATCTTTGATGAGGTTGTCCATTAATTCTCCGCCTGCTCCTTGAGCAAGTCTTATTTTTTCTACCATGTCTATTCCCACAATAAATTTTCAATTTAGGCGATGCGCAAATCTGATTTAAATGCTCCCTTGGCGTTTATACGCAACCATGTCTTTGTTTTTCTGTTTTAATGTTTTAATTGGCAGATTAGGATTAACTCATCGATGACTACATATTATTCATTTTTATGTCTTTTTATACATAAAATTTAAATATTGTTATGAATATTGTAATAATTAGGTATGCAGTCATGGAGAAGAGAGATATTTAGTATCTGTCTTTTTCGATGATCGAAAAGGCATTGGGGATATTTGATATCTACCGAATGTCCTTTTTACATACCTGCCATTTTTAATCAAAGCGTCTAGCAATTTTCTTTTAACGCTGCACTATATCGATTCGTCTCCAAACTATCATTCATCCTGTTTCTCTACGATAAAAAGGATGCCTAATATTCATCTAAGTAGTATCCCATGGATGGAGCCGCAATAACGTGGTACATATTGACCTATCGGAAAGTAAAATATTCTAAATATTATCGACCTGAGCTTGATAATACCAAAGATATTTTGAGGTTTACACCATTATACCTCACAATAATTTTATTAGGAATTCAATGTTATGAAAAAGGTGGTGAAGTTAAAATGGCAATAATGAAAGAAAAAACATGGGAAAAACATGCAAATCCTTGGAGTGGATGGACAAGAATGATTACCTATCCTTTGTTATATCTTCCTTTTTGGTTTCTCAGTGATTTTTTAAATGAACCTTCCGCAAATTGGTTTATGCCTGTGGGGCTTCTCATTGTTATTATTTGGTTTGTTATCAATCCAAGAATATTTCCCAAACCAAAGAGTTATGATAATTGGATGAGTAAAGGAGTTTTTGGGGAGAAATTCTGGACTGCAAATAAGAGATACAAAGATATTAACATCATATTTACTATTATTCCTGCTCCCTTTTTTGTAATTGCACTTTATACTACATACATGAATTTGTTTTGGGAGACGATGTTTTTCGCATCAGTTCCATTTTTGTTTAAACTTTGGTTTCTTGACAGAATGGTTTTTTACTATGATGCAAATAAAGAGTAACTTGAATCTTAATCATGCTAACCATTAACATCATAATCAGCAAGTAATAATTTTCCAAATTAGAGGTTATATCCTTCAATATACAGGTAATCTATAACTTTTGTTATTTTGACACAATAGGTTTATATATGATTATTGTTAAATATTAGCGTGCTAAAGTTTAGCAGGTGAGATAAAATGAAGGAACGTAAAAAATCTACAACAAAAAAGATTGGAAATAAAAAAAAGGCAGATGAAAAAGACTATAAATTATCTCAATGGAATTATTTCTAATTTCATTATTTTTTATCCTTATTTCTTTAGGAGTTGCTCTAAACCATTTGTCAAAAAAATTAAGATTTATTCCACATCTACAACATTCTCTTGCCATATTCTACCTTTCTCTTTCAAATCTACAATTCCAAATCGCCCTTTCAAGAGATGATTATTCGTTTATCCATTTCTATGTTTTTATAGATTTGATAGAGAATACAGTTTTCCTCACCCGGACAAATAATATCGTTAGTAGTTAAATTACATCCAGATGAATCACGATGTCTAATTTTCGATTTGAAATTACATTCTTCTATCATATCTCTCCCTCAAATCTACAATTTTACAATAAATGTTTCACGAATTTATTGGCAAATTTTTGTGTTATGAATGAGTATATGTATTAAAACGCAGTATACTCTACTGATCCTTTTTCAAAACCTTATCGATTTTTTCCTTCAACTCTTCTAGGCTAACAGGTTTTTCAATATAATCCTCGCCTAAAAATTCTCCAGCGTTTTCAGCGATTTCATCAGTCCGTGCAGTAAGGAAAATAACAGGTATATCCTTCCACAATGGGTTGTCTTTCAACTTATAAAAAACCGCCCAGCCATTCATCTCAGGCATCATAATATCCAACAATATCAGGTCAGGTTTCTCATTGTTTTTCAGTAATTCAAAACATTCTGCACCATTATGGGCAGATATTACTTCATATTCATCACCATATGAATCTTCCAATGCTATTTTGACACCGAATATCTGGTCTTCCTCATCATCTACCATCATAATTTTTTTCATTTCTCTAATTCACCTCAGTTTACAATGTCATATAACCCATTGATTAGTTTTGCTGTTGTTCCTTACCTTCTTGTTTTTCGGAAGATATGGGAAGAGTAAAAAACATCGTTGTACCTTTTCCTTCTCCTTTGCTTTTAGCCCATATCTTTCCACCGTGTTTTTCAACAATACGTTTGCAAATAGGAAGGCCGAGACCACTGCTATCAAAATCATGACGGGCTTCATCAGCTTTGTAAAACTCATCAAACATATGACTCAGCTGTTCTTCAGTCATACCTTTACCTGTATCCTCAATAGAAACAGTGACAAAATCCTTATCCTGTTTTGCATCAATTGTGATAGTACCACCATCTGGGCTGTATTTAACAGAATTACCAATGAGGTTATCAAACAATTCTGTCAATCTTAGTTTATCTGTCTTTACTATAATGTTTTTATCTGTCTTGTTCTCAATCTCTATATTATTCTCCTCATAGAGCAGATTATTCATTTTGATAACGTTGTTAATTTCATCCAATAGATTTGTATTCTCTATGTTCAACTTTACATTTGAAGATTTAAGTCTTGCAAGTTCAATTGTATTAAACACTAGATTTCTCATATGGTTAACGTTTCTATTCAATACCTCAAAAATCTTCTTTGTTTCAGGGTCATGCTCCCGCCCCTCTAACACTGGGAGTAAGTTTACAAGTGGGTTTAATGGATTCTTTAAATCATGACCAAGTTGCCCTATGAACTCATCTTTTTGCAGTAGGATTTTTTCCACTTCAGCCGTTCTCTCCTTGACTTTTTGCTCAAGGTCTTTATTCAGAGAAGAGAGTCTCTCATGTGCTACTTTTAAACCCATGTTCTTTTTTATAATTTCTTTTTCTTTTCTCTTTTGCTCAGTGATATCTCGAACAACTGCTTGTAAAATGTCTCTATCTTTTAATTTCATTTGGTTTAGAAGCACAGTTGCTGGAAAAATAGTTCCATCAACACATTTATACATCCATTCAAAATAATCGGATCCTTTTTCAAATGCTGTTGCAATATGTTCATTAAATGCTGCCAGCGAGTCTTTTCCATCGGGCTGCTTTGGAGGGGATAAATCGTGTGGATGTTTGGAAGTAAATCTATTCATGGAGGGAAAACCAAAGATTCTGAGTGCTGCAGCATTACAGTCGAAAAAACCATTTTCATCTAACAATATAATTGCATCTGTTGCAGATTCATAAAGAGTGCGAAATTTTTCTTCAGATTCTTGCAACCTCGCCTCCATCTTCTTTCGCTTGGTTATATCCTCCGTCAAAATCTGAACACCTATTACCTCCCCATCTTTGTTTCTAACTGGTTGTAGATTTGAAAAAATCCATCGATTTAACGACTTAACTTCTTCTTCGATAGTTTCTCCAACACCTGATTTGAAAATCCTATGAAGCCTTTCCAGAAACATATCAGCCGAATCTCTCGGAAACACATCATACATCGACTTGCCAACATAGTCGTCAGGTTTTCCATTTAACCATTTTGCAGCTATAGTGTTCAGGAAAAGATAGGTACCACCCCTATCAAATAATGTAATAGCAGCACCAGAACCCTCTACAAGTAGTCGATACTTCTCTTCACTTTCTTTCAGTCTTTCTTCTGCTTTCTTACGCTCGGTGAGTTCCTTTTTAAGTTTGACTGTACGCTTTTCCACCACTTCCTCAAGATGTTCACTGTGCACCCTAATTTTCTCCTCCATCTCCTTATGCTTGCTAATATCTTTGATAACACCTATAGAGCCAGTAATCTTCCCTTCATTGTTTTTTAAGACACTCAATGATATATCTACGTCAAATGGTTCGTTATTTTTCCTGAGCATTTTGATTTCAAGACGATGCTGCATACCTTTCTGCCTAACATTCTCTGCTCGTATTTTTTGCCATTCTTCAGAGGGGTAAAGTGAACTGACATGTTTCATATATAAATCATTTTTATCCATTCCAAGGAGATATTCAACATATTTATTCCAGGCAATAATTCTTTCGTTTTCATCTGTCAGAGTGATGGCAACAGCAGAATTTTCAAATATTGCCCGGAATTTCTTCTCAGAAGCTTGTAGGTCTTGCTCTGTTTTCTTCCAATCGGTGATATCTTTTGAAATAACAGCGACCGAGGTTGTTTGACCGGTGATAGAATCCTTGACTGGACTTAATGTTCTGAGGAACCATTGACCAAGTCTACTGACTCTATGTTCATCCTTTGTTGGTTTTCCGTTTTCAAAAACCCAGTTGATTTTCTCAATAAATTCCTGAGTTTCTTCAGGTGAGTGAAGTTCACCAAATGTTTTCCCTAATACCTTCTCTTCAGGCAGATTAAGTCTTAATAAAAGTTCATTGCTTACAAGAATATATCTACAATTCCTGTCAAGTAAGTAAATAGAATCATCGGCGTATTTCATTAATGATGCAAGCCTCTGCTCCGCCACATCCCTTCCATTATTTTCATATCCGACGGAGTCTTTTCTTCTTCTCCCTGCGTCATCATCTTCACCACTGTGAATAAACTCATCAAATACACCCTTCACATTTTCTTCAGGAATTTCTAACTCCTCATGAGAAACCTGTGAACTGCTCTCAAGTTTCCCAAGTTTTTCCTCTTCCATCAGCTTTTTTACAATGTCTGGTTTATCCACCATCCAACTCACCAAATACTAACAATTCATCTTTCTACAAATAAGATAATCTTCTATAGATAACTAGAGGTATTGATTTATTTGGCATCCATCATCCTATCCAATTGTTTTTCATCACCAGGATGTTACATCAAATAGTTTAATTGTATAAAACATTAACGAAAAAACGCAACATTTGACTCATTATCGAATTCACTTCTACACAATGCAACTTTTCTGTCTACAAAATTCAACTACCCTTCTTAATACTCCCTTATCAATGGCATATCAATACTACTTTGGGCACATTAAATTCACCAAACAGAAAGCACTGCACAACTTGGTGTATGGCTCGTTTTACAAAAAAATTATGGGACACGATTCAACATAATTTTAGAACCAGTAATCAAAACAAACAATATTTGCGCAACATCAAGGCCATCAGCTAGATTCACACTAGACGATGTGAAAACATCAATGATTTTAGGAAACGAACTAGCTAAGCTTCTTAATGAAAGCAATCAATTAATAACAATCCGTTCTTCCGAAAAAGAAGGGAAAATAAAGTACATAACTGGCAGCAAATTGTCATATAGATTCAGGAATTCTGGAATTAAAGTAGAATTTTACAAATCAGGAAAGATTGTCATTCATGGCGTTAGGGATGAAAGAGATATTTATGAAACAGTGGAAAAACTAAGTAATCATTTCTCCCTCAAACCATTCATATATCATTCGGCGGGTTAAACTTGTTATTCTCATTTTAACCATACAAAAACAATTAAAGAGCTTCTATATTTTCCTCTACTAGGTTAAATCCATCTAGCCTTTTCCCCAAGACCATAAAGAATCAAAGAGAATTTTAAAAGAACATTCCTAAAAAATATTATCGACCTTAGGTCACTAATATTCTAAATATTTCAATAGAAAACAATAGCTTTTGCTTATACGTAAGTTTTATCTGTTCTAGACCGTTAGAAAATGTTCAATGGACTACCTAATCATGTGCATTGGCAATAGATATGGCGGGGATGATGCAATAGGTCCTTATGTTGCTGATCAATTAAAAGATAAAAGCAATGATTTTGTCGTCTTGGATTGTGGAACCGTACCAGAAAATTTTACTTCAGTTGTAAAACAACATAAACCAAGAAATCTGATTATAATTGATGCTGTTGAGATGGGGTTAACTCCTGGCGAAATACGAATTGTTCCAAGGGAGAAAATTGGTACAATGCACATAAGTACCCATGGCATTCCGCTCTCCATTCTAATAACATATCTGGAAGAATGTATAGAAAACATATTTTTGGTAGGAATTCAACCCAAAACCATGTCTGATTCACTAACTGACTCCGTAAAAGCAAGTGGAGAAAATCTCATAAAACTAATAATAAACAAAAATATCAGCTCGATTGAAAAACTGCAATAGTAGCAATTCTTATGGGCGGTGGACCGGCAATGACATATGCTTCTGAAGTAAAAGACGCGCTTGATGAATATCGGCCATAAAAAACTAATAGGGATATTTTTTACCTAGCGCTTCAGTTGAAGCAAGAGCTGCAATTGCACCCTCGGCACATGCAGTAATAACCTGACGTAGTCCGCCTGTAATATCTCCTGCTGCATAAACGCCTTTGATACTGGTTCTCTGCTGCCTATCCGTGACGATATACCCATGTTCATCCAGTTTCACTCCAAGCTCTTTTGTAAGTTCATTTTGAGGGATTTCACCAATTGAAATGAACACACCATCAACTTCAAGTTTTGACTTTTCATTATTAGCCGTGTCTTTCAAATCAAGCGATTCGACCTTTTCTTCCCCATTGATCTTTTCTACAGTCTTGTTAAACAATATCTGAACCTGCTTTCCTCGTGCCTCTTCTTCATATGCTTTCTCCGCACGTAGTTCATCTCTCCTATGGATAAGATAAACTTCTTCACAACCTATTTGCTTCAGAAAAATAGCCTCGATAAGTGCAGAGTTACCGCCACCAATAACTGCTACTTTTTTACCTTTAAAAAAGAAGCCGTCACAAGTAGCACAATATGATACGCCTTTTCCTTGGAGTTCCATCTCGCCTGGAGCCGCAAGTTTTCTATGCTCAGTTCCTGTTGAAAAAAGAATTGCACCGACAGTATATTTACTTTCTGATGTTTCAATGTTTAATATATCTTCAGATTTCGTTATTTTATTTACGTCTTCATAAAAATGAATGTCAGCATATTTGCTGGCATGTTGTTTCATTTTCTCCATAAGTTCTGTACCAGAAATAGACTCAAAACCAGCATAATTTTCAATGTTTGGGGAAAGCATCGCAAGTCCCCCACCACCACTTTTATCAAAAATAACTGTTTTTATCCCTGATCTTCCCGCATATATACCCGCTGAATATCCTGCAGGTCCAGCCCCAATAACCGCTAACTCGTAATCCATATTAATCTTTCCATCAACACATTTGTAGTATTTCTTTTTTATCGTGTATTTTTGCCCCGTTAAACCAGAAAAGATATCACTTGCTAAGCGTTACAGGTTTTTTCTGATTTGATCAAGAGTATTTCTAGTATTAGGTGCTACCTCAAAAAGCGGGCTGAGTTTTTCGCAGGCATACTCATCACAATATGCGCAATTTTTAAGATTTCTATCCTGCCCACACTTTCTTACTTCACAAACATTGCAGTGGAAAAAAAGTCGTTTTCCTTCTGACAAACATCCATCGCAATTAACATCCTCAGCTTTGATGTCTGCATTGTACTGCTTAGACCATATTTCGGCAACCTTTTTTCTTTCGTCATCATCATTCTTCTGGGTCGCTAAGAATGCCGGGCATTCATTGCAAGCCGTTCCACAAAAGCTTATTTGCTCCATAGTTTTTTACCTCATTTTTACAATTTAGAAAAATCATCATTACCTCTATCTAAAAACTTTTTCCTTTAAAACTTCATATGCTTCCTCAGGTGAATCGATGTCTGAAAGTATTTTTTCAAAGGGGCAAACATCATTTCCATCTCTATTTTTAATATATGAAATCATTTCATCTATTTGACTGGGAATGCCAGCTATGATCAAAACAGCAATTGCAGTTTTTGTTGCTTGAGGAGAATAGACACCTTTTGCCTTAGAATAGCTGCAGAGAAGAGCTGAGGCTTTACCAAGAATTCTATCTCCAATAATGGAACCTTGAATTTCCTCCTTTAATTCCCCTATTACCTCCAAGATAGGTCTAATTCCATCTCCTTTCTTTTTAATTAATGCATCACCATTTTTCACGATCACTATAGAACAATCAGTTTCTGCCAGCACCTCTCTAGCTAAATCCATATCTCCAATGACCTTTTCATCTACAATACTCAAACACCCCTAAGGCTACAGTTTTTGAAAAATGGTTTTATATCATGCAACATCTCATTGAGTTTCTCTTTAGAATGCGGGGCAATATCATTAAGTTTTGATGAAACCAGCGGCGAATCACTTTTAAATTGCTGAAGATAAAATTGTTTAGATCCTTCTAACCATTTTGCTATTTCAACGATGTCTTTTTTATCGAGCATGTCTGGAACGACCGTTGTTTTAAATTCATAATCAGGTGCTTCATTTTTTATTAAATCGATGGACTGTTCAATTTTAGAGATATCTGTCTTAACACCGGCTAACTGATCATATTTTTTCTTTGGTGCCTTTACATCCATTGAAACATAATCAACAAGTTTCTTATCAATAAGCTCCTCGAGTCTCTCCGGAAAAGCACCATTCGTGTCAATTTTTATGAGATAATTAAGTTTTTTTACTTTCTCTGTAAAATCAACAATATCATCTTGTAAAAGTGGCTCCCCACCAGAAATCGATAGACCTTCCAACACATCTCTTCTTTTTTCAAGAAATGATAGAATAGTTTCTTCAGATATTATTTCTGTTTTCCCCAACACAAGTTGCTTATTGTAGCAGAATGGACAGCGGAAATTACAACCCGCCGTCCAGATTATTGCACTAAGAATACCTGGGTAATCCAACAATGATGTCTTTTGAAGTCCCCCTATCTTCATTGTACAACCATTACTTCCTTATTCTTCATATCAAATGTCTTGCGATCAATAAATTCCTGTTTTTTACCTCTGTTCCACTGATTCACGGGTCTCAAATATCCTACCACCCTTGAATATACTTCACACTCAGTAGTTTTGTTATCGATCTTACATGTTGGGCAATTATGGTGCTTACCTGCTACGTATCCATGATCTGGACAGACACTGAAGGTAGGTGTAACAGTGTAGTACGGCAGTGAATAATTTTCTGCTACCTTTCTTACAAGTTTTTTTGTAGCCGTTGGGGATGGTTCTTCCTCTCCAAGAAACATGTGTAAGACAGTACCGCCTGTATATTTTGATTGTAATGAATCCTGCAGATCAAGTGCCTCAAAAACATCTGTTGTATAGCCTACAGGTAGCTGAGTAGAGTTTGTATAATATGGCTCTACATTTCCACCACCATTGTTTGAATATACCTCTTGGTTATAGGTTTTTATATCTGGAAACTGTGTCTTGTCAACTCTGGCTAAGCGGTAGCTTGTTCCCTCAGCCGGCGTTGCTTCGATATTGAAAATATTATCAGTTTCCTCCTGGAAATCTGCCATTTTATCCCTCATGTGATCCAGAACCTTCTCTGCAAATCTCTTACCTTCTTTATCCCCTATACTCTTATTCATAAAGTTCAGCAATGCATCGTTCATTCCAATGATACCTATTGTAGAAAAGTGGTTCTTCCAGTATTCACTAAAGGTTTTCTTTACATCTGACAGATAGAACCGCGAATATGGGTGAAGGCCACTAACGGTCAAGTTTTCTATGATCTCCCGTTTTATCTCAAGACTTTCCTTAGCCAGAGTCATTAACTCATCCAGTTTTTCGAAAAAATCATTTTCGCCCTTTGCAATATAACCAATCCTTGGCATATTTATGGTTACAACGCCAATGGAACCTGTCTTTGGATTTGCACCAAATAGACCACCTCCACGCTTACGGAGCTCCCTGTTGTCGAGACGAAGCCGACAACACATACTCCTAGCATCATCAGGTTTCATATCACTATTTATAAAGTTTGAAAAGTAAGGTATGCCATACTTTGCCGTCATATCCCAAAGAGAATCAAGACCATCATTATTCCAGTCAAAATCCTTGGTGATATTATAGGTTGGAATCGGGAAAGTAAATGGCCTTCCTTTTGCGTCTCCACCAGACATGATTTCTGCAAACGCATGATTCAGCACGTCCATCTCATCAGCATAGTCGCTGTAGTTATCATCCATGAGATCTCCACCTATAATAACAGGTTCATCAACCATATAACTCGGTGTTGTAAGATCCATGGTGATATTTGTAAAAGGACTCTGAAAGCCAACCCTTGTGGGAACATTCATGTTGAATAAGAATTTCTGCATCTCCTGTTTAACATTTGCATAACTTAAGCCATCATGCTGTATAAACGGAGCGAGCAACGAATCGAAATTTGACAATGCCTGGGCACCTGCTGCTTCTCCCTGCAATGTATACAAATAGTTTACTATCTGCATCAGAGCAGTACCAAAATGTTTTGCCGGTTTGCTCTCGATTTTGCCGGTTACTCCCTGGAATCCTAGCAGGAGTATGTCCTTTAAATCCCATCCAACACAATACGCCCCAAGAGTTCCAAGATCATGAATATGGAAATCTCCTTTGGAGTGAGCATCTCCTATCTCGGGAGGATATATTTTATGGAGCCAATAGTTAGAAACAATATTTTCGGTTGCATATACGTTTAATCCCTGAAGTGAATAACTCATGTTGCTGTTCTCATTCACCTTCCAATCCATCATGCTAAGATAACCATCAACCACATCTATGTCCTTAAGAAGACCACCTATTTCACGAATATCCTGATGTTGCCTTCTATAAAGAATATAGGCTTTTGCAGTTTTCGCGTGACCCTCTTCGATTAGTATCTTTTCCACAGCATCCTGTACTTGCTCCACTGTTGGCATCTCACCGCGTTTAAGATTCTTCTCAAGAAAATCCATCACATTATTTGTAAGTTCACCTGCCTTCCGGTAATCCTTTCCACCAACTGCTTGAGCAGCTTTCCAAACAGCCTCTGTTATTTTTATAGGGTTGAAATCAGCAATCTTCCCATCTCTTTTCCTAATTTTTCGTATCATATTCTATTTCCCCTTCACCATTTTCTATTCTGTTAGATTTTTAATTTCCCTTTCAAAAGAAGTAATATCGGCAAAACATCTGTAAACAGAAGCAAACCGAATATATGCAACCTGATCAATCTCCTTTAGGGCATTCATAACATATTCTCCAATTACCGAACTTTCGATTTCTTCCTTGCCGGTTCTTCTTATTTTCTCTTCTATAGAATCAAGCATTTCCTCTATCCGGTCATGACCAACTGGGCGTTTTTCCAGGGCCTTCATTAGGCCTTTTTTGATCTTATTTCGGTCAAATTTTTCCCGTCTACCATCCTTTTTTATGATATATACCGGTGTCATCTCAACGTACTCATAGGTCGTGAATCGTTTATTGCATTTCAGACATTCTCGCCGTCTTCGAATTGTATACGTCCCAGTATCGCGGGAATCAGTAACTTTCGTTTCAGGATGTTGACAATATGGACACTCCATTCCAATCACACCAGACACAAGATATTGTATGTCAAAAACACAAATCTACAGTATATGGTATAGTAAATGGGGTTTTTAAATCTTTCCATTTTACTAAAAATCGGCAGCAATCAAGACCAGATTCGAATAAAAATCTCATTGATAAAGTGGGAGAATTATTTATCATAAAAACTCTGGCTGCTTTGCAGCATACAACAATATTAAAACACAAAACAATATTCAGACCGGACATTATGAAAACTGTATATGGGCCCGTAGCTTCATGGAGACTTGGAAAATCGCTAGGTGTTGACCTCATATGCTCACCAAAAAAGATATGTTCATTTGACTGTATCTATTGTCAGCTAGAAAAAACAGAAAAAATCACCTCAAAAAGAGACAATTTTGTTTCAATAGACAAAGTAAGTGAAGAGGTAAAAAATGCCATTGAGCACACAACTCCTGATGTC
>Ga0255374_10044_pt1 | contig 15469 bp, 18 predicted proteins | sample ANMaggSeSYBR01H4_FD_182088 | JGI IMG/M metagenome (GOLD analysis project Ga0255374, IMG submission 182088) | Sediment cell enrichment communities from methane seep in Santa Monica Basin, California, United Staets - ANME aggregate JGI... | ecosystem: Environmental > Aquatic > Marine > Cold seeps >... | reverse complement strand
CTCATGACGTCAATCTCCTCCCGGCAAAGTATTAGATGGATTTTTTACAAATTTTGGTAAATATCCCATTCAATCATTTAGAATCCGAAAGGTTTGGGTTAAATCCTAGTTGAGTTCCTTACTTTTACAATCTCTGCAATAATTGCCAGGGCAATCTCTTCTGGTAATTTACCCCCCAAATCCAAGCCAACCGGGGCATGGATGATGCTTAATCGATCATTATCAATACCACTTGCAGAAAGTCGTTCGATACGTTTCTGATGAGTCTTTTTACTGCCCAGGGCGCCTATATAAAATGCCGGGCTAGCCAATGCAATACCCAGTGCGGGGTCATCAATTTTTGGATCATGCGTCAACATGACTATTGCAGTTGATTGATTAACATGGAGTTTTTGAAAAGCTGCTCCTGGCCATTCATTAATGACCTGTTTGACACCAGGAAATCTCTCCCCAGTCCCAAACAATCTCCGGGGGTCAATTACTATTACATCAAACCCGAGAATTTCCGCCAATTTCACAAGGTGTACAGCGATATGGACACCCCCGACAACAATTAATGTTGGTTTTGTTCCTATATATTGGTAAAAAACCTCGCCGAGATTATTTTCGATAAATCCTGCAGGAGATAATTTCCCTTCATCTGCAACTTCCTGGATCGACTTAATAATAATTTCTTTTTGTTCTGATGAAAAACCAGGGGTGATGGCGCTGCCATCATCCAATATTAATAATTCCTCTCCAACCAGGTTTTCTGATCCGTTTACCAGCAGGGCTGACTGAAACGGTTTACCAGTCTGAAAGGCAGTTTTCCAGTTATTAAGTTTTTGTAAATCAAATTCACGAATAAATACATCAATCTCCCCCCCCGCATGCCAACCCCACCTCCCAGGCTTCTGTATCAGCCACACCAAAATGCAATCTCGTGTGATTTCCTGATTTTAATACCTCCAGGGCAGCATCAATCACTGCTCCTTCAACACAGCCCCCACTGACAGACCCGAGGATCTTCCCTTCAGCTGAAACAGCCATCCCAGCGCCAACTGGGCGGGGAGATGAACCCCATGTTTTAATAACCGTGGCAAGGGCAATCTTTTGATCGTTTGTTAGCCAGATTTCTATTTGATCCAGCAGGTTTCTCATTAAAGTTCCTTACAAATAAAGGAATGGCAATCAATCTGGAGTGACCAAGGGTTTTTCGATTTGATATGTGTAACCGGCAGATAATTCGTCATGTTCCATAAGATGCTTTTGAACATATTGCCCGCAGTTGGAGCCGATCAGATTCTCCTCTTGTTCACCGATACTTAGAATTACCTGGTAGCCTGCATTTCGTATTTCATCCAGGATTGGATAATTCTCTGACCTGGTTTCCGGATCTACATAGGATTTGAGACCAGTGGACTCTGCCTGATATGTTGGATTTAAAGGAGTAATTTTAATCAAAAACTGATCCGGATTAAAATATTTCAGTAGTACCTCTGATTGGATTGGACTTTGTTTTGCCAGAGCAAAGTTAAGTGTTATTTTCCTGTCTCCAGGTTTAAAATATCTTTCGCCAAAGGTAGCTATTTTTTGAAAATCCCATTTTTTAACAGGAATCAATTCATCTCTAAGCTGTTGATCAGTAGTATGAATCGAAAATTGGAATTGGAATTTCCCATCAGGATAAATCCTGTTCTTTATATCAGTCAACCGCTCAAAAAAATCATCCGTCCCATGGGGAGCAATCGAAGATACTGAGGGGAGCAAACCCGGTGCATTGAGTTTCTCTGGTAGAGTTTCCAGTAAATCTAACACTTCAGGATTTAAGGCGGGCTCACCCATCCTCGCAAATTGAATTTTTAATTGTTTAGATGGTACAAAACCGTCCGGGTAACGTTGATTAATTAAATAATCTATCTGGGCATACATCTCTGATTCGGTTAACTTTCCCCGATAATGTCCCCCGGCATCACACATTTGGCATGAAATGGGACAGCCAAACAGGGTGGATATCATCAAAACCCACTTCTCTTCTCTGGTCCGTGGTGGTTGGATAGCTTCAACACATTCAACCAGACCTCCCTCAAATTCGACCACATAAACCATGGCGATCTCAGGGTTTCCAGCAGAGGCAACAATTTTCATACTTTATCCTTTCTCCAATTTTTTTCCAATATCCATTGCAGCCCGAATACCATCTCCCACTGCAATCGATGTTTGTCGGAATTCACCATTCTTTAAATCACCAATCAGAAATAGAACCTTTTTATCCTGCAGTTCCCCCACTCTGTCTAATAATTCTCTATCCGCAAACCCTAACTCGGGTTCTCTGCCTATCGCGGCCAACAAAAAATCCACGCAAAAACTTGATTCTTGACTACACGATTTAGCTATAACTGATACTTTTCCAGGTTCTGTTACATCAATTTTCATAATCTCCATCTCAGAAAAATAATCTATCGACTCGTTCTCTTGAACTCGATCCCATAATAATGGCAATCCCTTGATCTCAATTCCCCGATTCAATAATGTCACTTGATTATCCCTGGCTAAATTCAGGGCATAATCTAAAGCTGCATCTCCCGCACCGATAATCAGGATTGTTTTCCCTTTTTCATTTATTATAGGAAAAACCTCACTAAGTATTTTACCTTCTTGTTTCGCTGAATTTGTTTCCTGTGATAATTTTCTTGCTTTTGTTCCTGTCGCAGCTACCAGGAGCTTTGCGATAATTTTCCTCTTATTTGTCGCTATACGAAATAATTCCCCTCCATATTTTACTGATATCACTTCTTCGCGGTTAATTATTACACCTAATCTTTTTGCCTGTTGGTGGATTCGATCTGCCAGATCAGCTCCAGTGATACCTTCCACAAATCCAGGGTAATTCTCTACCCAATAAGCATTATTCAGCAATCCCCCAATCTGTCCTCGCTCCAGGATTAATGCTGGAATTCCCTGCCTTTGAAGTTGGATGGCAGCTGCTAATCCGGCTGGACCTGCTCCAATTATTACAACCTGGAATTCTTTCATAATCAGATTTTTAGTCCTTCCACTAAGTCTTCTACCGAGATCAGGACAGCAAATCCGTGAGCGAGATTTTGCAGAGTTGCCTTATGAAATTCTTGATTATATGTGGCAGTCCCATCAACCATAAAATACACTTCATACCCTTGCACAAAGGCTGCCCTTGCGGTTGTTTCACAGCATAAATGAGTCATCACTCCCCCAATGACCAGCTGATCAATCTGAGATGCATCCAGCAGTGCCGATAATTCGGATTGATAAAATGCGTCATACTGGTTTTTAGGAATGATCTCTTCTTTTTTCAGATCCAAATCGGGGTGCAGCCCAATCAATTGGTGATTTTCAGTCATTATTTCCGACCACCAGGCAGCCATCATGCCGGCATTATTTTTTGAATTAACATGTTTTGTAGCAATAATGGGCCTTTGATTGGTTCTGAAAAACGAGATAGCCTGATTGATTCCTGGCAGAATCGCAGTAGCACTTGGAATATAAGCATGCGAATCATGATGTAGGAAATATTTCTGCATATCCAGAACCAGGAGCGCTGCCCGGTTAATGTCGAAAGGTTGAGATTTTAACCGTTTCGGTCGGGCATACTCGGTAAGCCACTGGCTGGACAATGCATGGATTGATTCTGGCGTAAAATACTGCTCCTTCATGAGAAAAATTGTAGCACACAAAACCCCCTGGAATTTCAGACAGGTAAAACTATTAACTAATTATTTATAATCAAGGCAAATAAAAGAATCCCGTTTTTTACGCGGGATTCTGATTTACTCACAACCAAATTTAAATATAGTATATATATTATTATCAAGGTCCAGGGCAAGATTAAGATTTGCCTAAACTGATGCGACCTGTTCGCGTTTCCGCAGTTTCGAAATGTTTTTTGTGATTGACTGAATTTTGCTTGGCCAGGTGGTCAATGATCTGATCAATGTAATCACCATCACGGCTAATCCAACCACGCCGCCTGCAACCAATAAGCCATTTTTTACGCGCTTATTTTTGATCTTCCTTTCCATCTCCTGGTCCAGCCGCAAACGCAGATCTTCTACAAATGCGGGTCGGGTACTGATTGGTCGGAAGACTTCCTCCAATCGGCTCTCAATTCTCAGTAAATCCTTGGACAATGTGTTAGTTTTCATAATTAACTCACCCCTTCATCTACCGGATAGGCAATAATACCTATTGTTCCCGGCCCTAAATTTGCTGCAATTGCAATTGATAACTCTTCAATAAACATATCTTTAATATTCAAAATTTCCCTTATTCGTTCTGAAATTTCCAGAGCGGTTTTGAGATCATGGGCATGAATAATGGCTGCATTAATCACTTTTTCTCCCATTCTGTCAGCCATTTCCTGTAAAATAAATTCCAATGCTGCTTTGCGGGTTCGAACTTTATCGCCGGCAGCGAGCGCACCCTCTTTTAAGGTGATGATTGGTTTAATTTTCAACACAGATGCCAGGAATGACTCCAATTTTTGAACTCGTCCGCTTTTCTGGGCGAACTCTAGCGTATCGAGGGTAAAAATTATCTCTGATTGATCTCTAATCTGCTCCAATCGTTTGATTATTTGTTCAATCTCTGCTCCATCACGGTCCAATTGCCTGGCTTCCCTGCACATATATCCCTGAATACCTGTACCTGCCAGTGAATCAAAGGGGATAATTTGATAAGGTTCATTCACTAATTCCTGTGCCGCTATGACTGCTGACTCATATGTTCCGGATAATTTACTGGTCAGATGAATGGACAAAATCACATCCCCCGGCTGGGCAATTTTCCTGTAAAGTTCAATCACCTGATGAGGTGATGGCTGGGACGTTTTTGGTATCCTACCGGTCTTCTCTACCCAATCATAAAATTGATCAATACTTAAATCAACATTCTCCTGAAAAATTTCTTCATCCATATGAACATTAAGTGGAATGATATCAATCTGATTTTCTTTGATCCAATCAGCCGGTAAGTCACCACCACTGTCCATAACAATCCGCAGCATTATCTTTCCTTTTCCCTAGAGATTATAATCATCTCTGAGAGTCTCCAAGGTCCGATGATAAAGGGCTTTAATCGCCCCTTCTGTTCGGTCCATGATCTCACCAATTTCAAAGTTCGTCAGGCCTTCAACGTGTTTTAGGACTAATAATTCTTTACGATCCTCTGGTAAATCGCGGATGATCCCCATCAGCAGATTGGTTTCATCCATGGTTTCGATCTTTTCCTCTACCGATCCGTCCATGGTGGGTGGAGGATATTGATCGAGTAATGATATTTCATCGGATCTTTCACTATCCCTGTACCAGTTAACAACCAGGTTATGAGCAATTCGATACAGCCAGGCTGAAAACGGATACCCGCGGTCCTCATATCTCTCAATATGATTTAAGGCTCGTAAAAATACTCGCGAGCAGATATCTTCTGCGTCCTTACCATTGCTGGTACGGTAATAAATATAGTTATAAATCTGATCGATATACTTTTCGTATAAAGCACCAAAAGCTTCTGAATCACCTTCACAGGCTAATTTTATCAGGTCGCTTTCAGATTTATTATCTTCACTTAAACCCGTATCAATACTCATAACACTATCGATGCCTTTAAGTTACTCATCTTGAGCAAGTATATCATAAGGATTTAATTTTCCTGGTATTGCCGGGAAGTCCCCATCGGTTATACTTACCAGTAAAAATTAGACCCATTATTTGTCTAAAAACACATGAATAAAATCCGCATCTCTCCAACTGCCGAGGGAACAATAACAAATATCGCAGGGTTATTTATCTCTATAGCGATGGAACAAATTAATCAGAAGGATATATTTTCAGTCGCTCTCTCAGGAGGCAGTACCCCCAAATCACTATATGAATTTCTGGCTCAAGATTCTTCAGCTGATCATCTCCCCTGGGATAAAATCCACTTTTTTTGGGGTGATGAACGGGCTGTTCCTCCTGACCACCCTGACAGCAATTTTTTACAAGCATCACTAACTCTCCTCGAATCCCGCCTTATACCAGCTGAAAACGTTCATCGCATTAGGGGGGAACTAGATCCAAAAACTGCCGCAGCATTATACCAGGAGGAAATTCTGGCTTGGTTTAAAGGCACTCCACCTCAATTTGATCTGATTTTGCTGGGGATGGGCTTCGACGGACATACCGCATCTCTTTTCCCCGGTTCACAAGCGTTCCAGGATTCTAACCAAAACGCATGGGTCTCTGCCATTCAAATTCCCCAACTCTCTCTCGGGCGAATAACTTTTACAGCGAATTTAATAAATGCCGCAGAACAGGTAGTCTTCCTGGTCACCGGCCAATCCAAAGCAGAAACATTGTTCAATGTATTGGAAGGACCCAATTTGCCAAATAAATATCCATCCCAATTAATCAATCCACACAATGGAAGCCTCATTTGGTTTCTCGACCAGGCAGCAGCCAGCCTGCTCACACCGGCATAACTTTTAAACCCCTTCTCATCGATTCGTGTAAAATAAAAGGAAAATCAGATAACATCCCGCTCCCAAACAGATCGGGGTTCAGTTCCCATCTCCACACAGAACCGCAATATGAACACTAGCTCATATTCACTCCCCTATCCCCGAAAAAGATTGTCCCGATTCTTTATCCGCGCATTCTTCAGATTGATTCTCCGAATTCTTTTCCGAATAGATATCAAGGGGAAAGAAAATTTCCCCAGCAAAGGTCCCCTATTAGTTGTCGGCAACCATACAGGCGCTATGGAGGTAGTTCTCCTGAATAGTTTTTCCCCCTGGCAAATGGAAATGCTTAGCGCGGCGGACATGCCGGCTGAAAAAATCACAGAAAAAATCAATTCTCTCTACGGCTCAATTCCGCTTCATCGTGGATCATACGACCGGGCAGCTTTGAGCAAAGCACTTGATGTCCTTAAACAAGATGGTTTCATTGGTATTTTCCCGGAAGGAGGAATTTGGGAAGAGAGCAGACAAAAAGCCTTACCGGGAATTTCCTGGTTGAGTTACCGATCAGGCGCACCAATCCTTCCAATAGGTTTTAATAATACAGTCGGAGCTATGAGCGCCGGTTTAAAGTTTAAACGTCCCTTATTAATGATGAATGTTGGTCAAGTCCTGCCAGCAGCTGAAATTCCAGAAGGCTTGGCAAAGAAAATCTATTTTCAAGAACATGCTACCCATATCATGGATGCTGTCTACTCTCTGGTACCTTCCGAAGAGATCGCCCCAGACCCTGAAATCATTAATGAGCGGTTTGAGATGGAAATCAATCTTACTGACAGCGCTGGGCATACCATTGTTATTCCCCCTAAGCTTCAGTTTAAACACCCAACTCAGCTGGCAAAACTTCTGCACCGTCCAGCGGTTTTAGATATTTTTCTGGTTAACTTACAGCTGCCGGTCACCCCTCTGCTGTCACTGATGAAAAAATCCTCTCTAAATAATCTGATTATCGCGCTAGAATCTATTCTTTCATATCTTGAGAAAGAAAATCCATACTTGCTTACCTATCGTTTTGGTGTCAGGGAAGGACTCGAAATGCAGGAAGGTATAAAGGAGTTACTAAAAATCCTTGAGTGGTGTTCCAGAAGTAACCATCAGATCGCCGCGATTCCTGTGCGCCGTTATTATTCTCCCTCAGAAGATCGGGAGATCATTCAGAGAGAGCAGGAATTATATCAACCCTGGATGTAATCCAGCCCTAGCTAAGAATTTACTGGACAGATTATTTAATCTTATCCACTGTCCTGGGCATATTTTGACCACTGGGGCTGTGATAAAATACAATCGCTAAGGATATTATCGTCGACATCGGAGAATCTTTTTGGCGAAGAAAAATAATTCAGTAATTCAAGCTGCTGGGGGAATTATCTGGAAAGAAGAAAATCAGCAAAAAAAACTCGCAATCGTACATCGTCATAAGCATAACGATTGGTCCCTTCCAAAAGGCAAACTTGATCCTGGTGAGAGCTGGAAGAAAGCTGCACTCAGAGAAGTGCTGGAAGAAACGGGATGCATTGGAAAAATCCAAAGTTTCGCCGGTAGTATTTCCTATGTTCTGAACGGAAAACCTAAAGTCGTCTTATTCTGGCATATGAATATTAAAGGAGTTGCTGCCGAGAAGATGAACGGAGAGGTCGACGAAATCCGCTGGCTCACTGTAGAGGAAGCCCTGGAAATTATGGACCACGAGGATGAGAAGGATCTCATCCAAACCGGACCCTACAAGCGGGAGAAAGGAACCTGACCATGTACCAAGTCCTCGTGCTCGGAGCTACTGGATTTATTGGGGGTCATATCGCAAAAAAAGCACAGGATGTCGGGTGGCAGGTACACGGCCTCCGAAGAGATTCCACATCTATCGGTAATCTCCAGGGTTTAGACATTACCTGGGTCGAAGGAAACCTTGATGATTATTCTTCCCTAGTAAATTCCATGACCGGTATGGATTTTGTTTTCCATGCGGCAGGATTTTACCCTACTGATTATGACCCCAAAAATATCCCTCAACAAATAGCTTATGCATCAAATCAAATGAAAGCCGTGGTTAAGGCAACTAGAGAAGCTGGGGTAAAACGGTTAATCTACACCAGTTCCCTAACTACTATCGGACTGCCACCAGAAATTGAAAATCGGCTGGCTGATGAACGGGACTTTTATCTTGCTGGATCTCTTCCTGATAACGGGTACTACGAAATAAAGAGTGCCATGGAAAATATTGCTCTCGAATCTGCCAAAGTCGGATATGATATTGTGATTCTCAATCCTACGACTGTTTTCGGTCCCGGAGATGTTCATATCAGCACTGGAGAAATTCTACTCATGATCGCCAGGGGAAAAGCCAAAGCTGTGCCCCCAGGAATGATCAACATTATTGATGTTCGGGATGTAGCCGCTGCGCATGTAAATGCAGCCAGAATTGGAAAAACGGGTCAGCGTTATATCCTGGGGGGAACAAATTATTCCATCCTGGAAGCTGCTACTATTATTGCAGATATTGCCGAAACCAAATCACCTGGTTTTATTCTCCCCACTTGGATCCTTGATTTATACATCAAATTAGCCGCTATTCTACCCTTTATCCCTCATGCCCCTGATCACCTCACCTCTTATCAATCCTGGCAGGGATACAACACCGATAAAGCTAAGAGGGAGTTAAATCTTCAATCTCGCTTATTAGAAGAAACCGCCCGGGATAGCCTCAGATGGTTCAATCAACACGGTAAGCTGTAACCTCTAATATCCCAATCCTAAATTCACCTGATTAGGAATCGAATCCCCTTTTGCTGCAGCATTCAAGGATTGCGCCAAAGCACTCATCCTTAATCGTTCAGTTTCCTCCACTAACCCTCCCCGATGAGGGCTCATCACAACATTATCTAACTCATGAAACGGATAATCTGCGGGTCGGGTATCTACTCGATCATCGCCATGTTTGGGGTAGTTGTACCAGACATCCAGGCCAGCCCCAAAAATCTTATTCTCTTTTAGCACAGTATACAAAGCTTTCTGGTCAATGATCTTTCCCCGCGAAATGTTGATTAGAATTGCATTATTAGGCAATAGAGAGAGTTCGGTTTCAGTGATCATACCCTTAGTTTCGTCTGTCAACGGCAGGGCCAGGATCAATATCTCTACCTCGGGAAGTAACTCTTTCAGCTTGGATGGTGGGAAAATGAATAATTTTGGATCTCCTTCTTTCAGGGATCGTTTTATCACTCGAACTGTCACTCCCAATCCTTCCAAAGACTTTCTAATTCGCTGCCCGATTTTTCCATATCCCAGGATGAGCTCCCTTTTCCCTTCCAGGAGAACTGTTTCACTTTCCTGGTACCTTAAACTCCAATCATTTCTTCGTAATTCTTGATCAAATCGAATTACACGCTTCGCCGCTGCCAGCAGTAAAGCTAGAGCTAATTCTGCTGCCGGTGCTGCATTATGGTGTAAATTGTAGAGTTGGATTTTTGGATTATTAACCAACAAAGAGATCGTCTCAGAGGATATTCCCGCCCAGGGCACAATCAAAAACCGGAGTGATTCAAGTTTTTCTAACTGATTTTGAGTAGGGCGTCCAGCCACCAGTCCCTCCACTTTTTCCCTTTTTGGCAGATCTGGGCCAAAGCTTATTGAGATGGATTTGTCCAACTTGGACATTAAGAAATCCCTGGCTTCTAGTGATGGTTGATCTAGAATGTGAATCAACATAAGGATCCCATAATTTTTAATTATGATGGTGATGATGAACGTCATTCATCGTCATCGGGCCTAAATATTTTCGCAAGGGGCCAAAGGAACTTTGTTTCTTTACAATCAGGGATGCCAGGATAGTTGTCAGTGGGACTGCAGAAATTAATCCGAGTGAACCTACCATTGTTCGGACGACCTCCTCCGCGACATACTCCAGGTTTAATAAATGCTCAATTCTCGCCCCAGAGATAGAAAACAAAAGGAACATGGGCAATGCAGCTCCTGCATAGGCCAGAACCAGGGTATTAACTGTAGCTGCTACGTGATCCTGCCCTACCCTCATCGCCCGCTTATAAAGATCCTTAACGAGCATCTCTGGATTAAGATTGTGGAGCTCAAATACAACAGAAGCCTGGGTAATTACCAGGTCATCCAAAACACCTAAAGCCCCGATCAACATTCCGCCTAACACCAATCCCTGCATGTTTATTGAACCTTCAGATTGTTGAATTAGGAACAAAGCTTCTTCGCTTCCAAATCCCGTTAATCTGGTAAGGTTAACAAAATAGTTAGCCAGGAGCGCGGTCAGAATCAATGAGGTCAATATTCCCAGGACCGCTGCGTGAGTTTTTATAGTCCATCCATAAACCAGGTAAAGTGTTACTGTAAGTAGAAAAAAAGATCCGCTGACGCTGATCAATACCGGATCTCCGCCCTGGAGGATCTGAGGAATGATGTAAAAAATGATTACCCCAATACTCACCCCCATGGCCAATAAACTACGTACGCCTTTCCAACCACTTATTACCACACTGAATAAAACAAAAGTACCAAACAGGATCAATAATGGACCAGTCCGGACATAATCCAAAAATCGCGCCTGGATCATGTTATCAAGATCTCTCCCAAGAGCTAGAACCACTTTATCTCCAGGTTTAAGATTTAACCCCTCGGGGCGAAGCTGTCTTTTACCATAATCCACGGTCATTTCCACTCCCTGGTATTCTCCCTCCAACAGCTTAATTCTTAAAATCTGGTAATTTTGAACTACTTCCCCCATCTGGATTTCACCTTCTTCCAAGATTTCCAGGATTTCTCCCCGAACAGCATCAGTTCCATATCCCAGATCAGATCGATCCTGGGATTTGGTTGAGTTTATTCCTGGCAGCAAAAAATAATATATACCAGCACCAAATAATAGCAAAACAAAACCAAGAATTATTCTTTGAAAAACTCTCATTTTCATAAAAGGGTTCCTTACAATTGAACGGGGTTTGAATATAAATTACAATGATGTTTCCTGATGGAGTATACCAGTGAAGAATTTACGGACAGGAAAATTTATTTCGGAAAGGATTTATTGCTCTAGTGTATTATTTATAGTACATTACAACTTATCTGTCACTTATTGATCACTGATTTATTCAAGACAAAAAAGTCCGCCTGAAAGAGTATGGCGCTCTACCGGAAAAGTACCAACTTAATGGGGATGGAATCAAGGCCGGTGAAAATGGTACCTGGATCACTGTAGTAAGGTAAGGTATCGGGAAATATCTCAAATAATCATTCTACATAATCTGATCTAATTCATTTAAAGAGTTGTGCTTTTGGCACAACTCTTTTTATTTTCTATCACCAGCAATTTCTTTTGCAACCCAAATCAATTTCTCTCGTATATACTTAACAATGGATTCATTTGCACATCTACTAAATATTTGGAGGAATAAATGGAAAACAATAATTTACCAATAGAAAAACCAGTTCAGCGGAGACGATCACGATCATTTTTCTGGCCTATCATTTTAATATCCGTCGGCGTCCTGTTATTATTATCCAACCTGGGAATCGTACCCTGGACCACCTGGAATCTTCTTTGGCGTTTCTGGCCCTTAATCCTGGTGGCGGTTGGCATTGATGTTTTAATAGGTCATCGATCAGCAGTCGGGTCTGTGATTAGCGCCTTCTTAATACTGGCCCTCATCGCAACTGCAGCAGGTGTGGTGTTTTTTGCTGAACAACTCCCATTTATCGCTAACTACGTTCAGGATACTCCCTGGCAAACTGATCATGTTGAACAGGCCTTGGATGATTATGAATCGGCTTCTATACTGATCGACTTGACCAGCCAACCAGTATCAATTCAAGCGCTCAATAATTCCGAAAACCTCATTGAAGGTGATCTCACCTACCAGGGAGATCTGATCTTTGATGTTCAGTCACAAAATTCGAAAGCGGATATCCGATTGGATACCCGTTTAGTCGAAAATTGGGTATTTGTCCCCTTCCAAACTAAACCAGATACCAGATGGGACATATCTTTGACTCCAGAGATTCCTCTTGACCTGACATTGGATGCAGGTTCAGGCAGCTGTGATTTTGACTTTAGTGATCTGATCCTGGAAGAGTTCTTCCTGGATAGCGGATCTGGCTCGATATCGCTTTCGCTGCCGGAAGGTCAGTCTTATCCGGTTAAGATTGACAGCGGATCTGGCAGTGTCCGGATCACACTTCCCGATGATGCGGGAATCCGGGTAAGAATTGACTCGGGAAGCGGGTCTTTTTCTCCCGGAAACAGCTTTAAACTGGTAAGTGGTGATAAGAATGGAGATGGCACCTGGGAAAACAACAAGTATGACACCGCAGCACACACCATTGAGATGGTTATTGATCAGGGATCTGGATCAATAACTTTTAAGTAAATCAACAGTTTTAGCAATTTCAAGCAGGTTTCTCTTCCTGTGGGAAGAGAAACCTGCTGTTCTTTACTGAGAAAAAAGTGAAAATCCAAATTATTATTATTTGGATTTTTTTTAAATTTCACCTGAGAGTGATATGATATGCTTGTTATTAATACTATGAGATTTATCGATGGATATTTGATCACAGGAGAATAAACCAATGGGAAATCCAGCGACTACTGATATTGTTTGGGATGCGATAAAAAAAGAACTTTTTGCAGTTCTCGGTATGGTAACCAAAGAGTTGGAAACCAGATCAACAGGTATCGTGTATAGCGTTAATGATAATAAACTTTACATCGGTACAGGTCTGGAATCCTGGAAAACACACCATATCAGGTTAAATCCAGAGGTCTCCATTACCATCCCAATACCCAAACGAATCCCTTTACTGCCCTGGATAAAAATCCCCCAGGCAACCATCTCGTTTTCGGGAACTGCCCGGATTATTCCTGCCGTTGAGGCTGAGCATAATATTCTGCGCTCCGTATACCGGCATATGGCTGATGACCAGGATTTATTGGAAGAGTCCTGTTTAATTGAAGTGGTACCTAAAGGAGATTTCATTACTTACGGCGTGGGTATTTCTCTCATGGAAATGCGTAATCCAGAGTTAGCTCGCGGCAGAGCACCCGTTTATTAAATCCAATATTATTTGGTCTAAAACCAATAAAATCTTTTTCGGAAATATTATGAAAAAATCGGTCTTGATTATTTTATTATCAATAGTAATCTTCTTTACTTCATCTTGTGATCTATTTAATACTCCTGCACCGCCACCACAATTATCCGCAACCGCTATCCTACCAAAAGCAACCGCAATGTCGGAATTACCACCTACCTGGACTCCTGAACCAACATTAACGCCAACCAGTACCTCACCCCCCAGCCCTACCCCAACAGCAACACTTGATCCATCTCTATATAACATCAGCGCTCGGATGACACCAGTAGTCATCGCCTATCCATCAGTTGGGGTCGATACTACTGGATGGACCCGTATTGAAGGAAAAACTGCCCTTATTTCTATCCCTCCTTCTTATGAAGTTCTGGATTTCGCCAGCGTTTTTATGGAGATGATGTTCGGAGTCATGGAAGCTTTCACTGAAGGTTTTATGGAGTTTGCTGAAGAAATCGGAGAAGAACTGGGAGTCACTCCCGAAGCTACCCTGGAAGAGCCGGATCTTGGCGAAATGCCTGAGATCGACTTTTTCCTGGCCGTCGAAGAAACCAGCCAGTCAGCAATAATTTTTGTTAACGTTGACAGGGAACCGGACACTACAACAGAGATTTTAATTAACCAGGCTCTGACGGATGCTGAGGCTGATTTCCAACTGAGTACCAGGGAAGTACTTACAGATGGACCATATCCAATAGAAAGAGTTATTCTGGATATTGAGGATGAAGAACTCGGGGCTGGAAAACAGATAATCTACGTTATCCTGGGAGAAACTACTGCCTGGAATATTGTCTTCTCCACACCATTGAGTTTATTTGATCAAAACCTGCCGATATACGAATCTGTGATTCTTAGCTTCACCCCTGTTCCATAATTAGACAGGAATTATCTCACAATAAATCACAAAACCCTCGGAATAAACCAACCCGAGGGTTTTTATTTTCTTGGATTATTGAATGGGACGATTGTATAGAATTTTAACCCAGTCTCCCGGTAATATAGGCTTCAGTCAGCTCATGATCAGGGTTTGTAAACAATTTTTCTGTCGGATTAAATTCGACCAATTCACCCAACCAGAACAATCCGGTTTGATCAGACACACGAGCAGCCTGCTGCATATTATGAGTGACTATTACAATAGTATACCGTTCCCTTAACTCCCGGATTAGATCCTCAACTTTTCCGGTATCAATTGGATCCAGGGCTGAACAGGGTTCATCCATTAAAATCACTTCAGCCTCCACAGCCAATACCCGCGCGATACATAGCCGCTGCTGCTGCCCGAGAGACAAACTTAAAGCATCTTCGTTTAAGTGATCTTTTACGTTCTCCCACAAAGCTGATCGTCTTAAACTTTTTTCTACAATTATCTCAAGATCCTTCTTTTTACTCGTATGTCCAAGCACACGTGGACCATAGGCAACGTTGTCAAATACTGATTTGGGAAACGGGTTAGGTTTCTGAAAAACCATTCCAACTTTTTGTCGGAGTTGAGCCAGATCCATCTCCGGAGCATAAATATCATCACCTTCAAGATTAATCTCACCTTCAATCCTTGTGCCGGAAATTGTATCGTTCATCCTGTTTAAACATCTTAAGAAAGTTGATTTTCCACATCCCGAAGGACCGATGAGAGCAGTTACTTCCCGGGGTTTAATACTCATATTTATCTGGCTCAATGCTCTGAAAGAACCATAATAGAAATTAAGATCCTTGATTGTGAAGGTGTTGTTCTGGGCAACCATACCGAAAATTATATACTATTTACTAACCAGAAACCAATTGGGATATATATGAGCGTACACTTACACTGGTCATAATTCACTTTAATCAATATCCGGAGAGCATCCATAA
>Ga0255374_10034_pt2 | contig 15546 bp, 11 predicted proteins | sample ANMaggSeSYBR01H4_FD_182088 | JGI IMG/M metagenome (GOLD analysis project Ga0255374, IMG submission 182088) | Sediment cell enrichment communities from methane seep in Santa Monica Basin, California, United Staets - ANME aggregate JGI... | ecosystem: Environmental > Aquatic > Marine > Cold seeps >... | reverse complement strand
ACACAAGCAGAAAGTGGTCCTTTATAAGAAACTCTTCCTTCAATTCCTTCGGGAACCAGTTTGTCATCTTCTGCCTCTTCCTGAAAATATCTATCTTTACTACCCTTCTTCATTGCTCCGATCGAACCCATTCCCCGATATTCTTTGTAGCTTCTCCCTTTGTAAAGCACGACTTCTCCCGGACTTTCTTCTGTTCCGGCAAACAGACTCCCTATCATTGCCGAATCAGCACCCACCGCCAAAGCCTTAGTTATATCACCGGAGTATTTTATACCTCCATCGGCAATAAGAGGAATGTGATATTTTCTGGCTGCCCTTTTACATTCTTGAATTGCTGAGACCTGGGGCACTCCTACACCGGCAACTACTCGGGTAGTGCAGATTGAACCTGGTCCGATCCCAATTTTTAAAGCATCAATCCCAGCTTTTATTAAACTTTCTGCTCCCTCAAAAGTTGCAACATTACCTCCTACTAACTCTATACCAAAATTCCGTTTTATCTCTTTTATAACTTCAATAACCCGGGTAGAATGTCCGTGGGCAGTATCGACTACTATGACATCTACTTTAGCATTAACTAAAGCTTCTACTTTTTCCATTGTATCTTGGGATACACCTACGGCAGCACCTACTCTGAGCCTTCCCTTAGCATCCTTGCAAGCATTAGGAAATTTCTCGACTTTTTCGATATCTTTTATGGTAATAAGTCCTTTCAAAATAAAATTTTTATTTACTATAGGTAATTTCTCAATTCGATTTTTATGTAATATTTTTTTGGCCTCTTCAAGGGTAGTACCTAATGGAGCAGTAATCAGATTTTCTTTAGTCATTATTTTTGCTATTTTTAATCTCTTGTCTTCTTCTTCTAAAAACCTAATATCCCGGTTAGTTAAAATTCCCACTAATCTTTTTTCTTTATTTACAATAGGAATCCCAGAAATATGATATTTAGCCATCAGATCAATTGCTTCTCCCGCGCTTTTCTCTGGCGAAAGAGAAATAGGTTCTACAATTACTCCACTCTCTGACCTCTTTACTTTATCTACTTCTTCAGTCTGATCTTCTATAGACATATTTTTATGAATAATGCCTATACCACCTTCCCGAGCAATGGCAATGGCTAACCTGGATTCGGTAACTGTATCCATAGCAGCGCTAACCAAAGGGATGTTTATATCGATATTTCTGCTAAACTTTGTGGAAACATTAACTTCTCTAGGAAGAATTGCTGATTTTTCGGGAACTAATAAAATATCGTCAAAGGTTAAACCTTCAAAGTTTAAAAATCTTTCTTTTTCCATAATTTTTCCACCTTTATAATTAGTCGTTACTGAATAAAACTAGCGTAGAGCGTGTAGCGTATAGCGTATAAAAATAAAATTGCAGATTACAAGTTCCAAGTTTATAGAAAGCCCAAAGCTCCTATAAGTTTCACCATTACACGCTCTTGTGGTGAAATATAAACTGTAAACCGAAAACCCGTATTTAATACTAACAACTAATATCTCTTGTATTTTATATTTTTCTTACACTTATTACTCGCACTATACGCTAAACGCTATCCACTATCCGCTATTTTTATAATATTACCTTTCTTCGATAACCTTGTCAATTAATCGGTGCATATCATACTTCTCTGGACCTTTATTTTTTTCTTACTCAACAACTTGATACTTTTTTCTTTTTCCCCTTTTACTTTTTTACAAAATGTACTACAATAAAAAAGATTTTATATCTAATTTTTTTTTGTGATATAATAAAAAACACCTTAGAATAAAATAATAAATAATCAAATAGTTTATTAAAAATATCTATAATGTATTAATTAGGAGTAAAAATGGATAATACAGCTGATAACTCCCCGGGAGAAAATTTAATTAAGGAAATATTAACCTGGAAAAAAAAGAGAGAAGCAGTAATTTTAGCTCATGTTTATCAACCTGGTGAAATTCAAGATATTGCCGATTTTACAGGTGATTCGCTTTTCCTCAGCCAGCAAGCAGCTAAGACTCAAGCAAAAGTTATAGTATTTTGTGGGGTTCAGTTTATGGCCGAAACTGCATCTATTCTCTCTCCGGAAAAAATTGTTCTGCTTCCTGAAATTAAAGCTGGATGCCCTCTGGCCGATATGGCTCCAATAGAAAAAGTAAAAAAGAAATTAAAAGAATTGCCCAAAGTAGTAATAATCTCTTATGTAAACTCATATGCTGCTACAAAATCCTTAAGTGATTACTGCTGTACCTCTGCCAATGCGGTTCAAGTTGCTCAAGCAATTCCTGCTGAAAAAGATATTTTATTTCTTCCCGATATGAATTTAGCTGACTTTACTGCCCAAAAAGCAAACCGAAATATCATCCCCTGGCAAGGTTTTTGTCAGGTCCATAACATTCTAACTAAAAAAGATGTAATCAAAGTTAAAAAACTCCACCCCAAAGCCTTATTATTGGTTCACCATGAATGCCGCCCTGAAGTATGTAATCTGGCTGACTATATCGGCAGTACCAGAGGAATTATTGAATTTACCAGTAATAATCCGGCTAAAGAATATATCATTGGTACAGAACTGGGAATATTTCATCCTTTAAAAAAGAATAATCCGAACAAACAATTTTTTCCTGCTTCTAAAAAAATGATCTGTAAAGATATGAAACTTATTACTTTAGAAAAAGTTCTCTATTCTCTGCAAAATTTAAAACCCCGAATTATAGTCCCAGAGAATATAAGAAAAAAATCTTTAAAAGCATTAAATCGAATGATAGAAATTGTTTAGTTAGCGTAGAGCGTACAGCGTTTAGCGTATAGTTAAGAAAGAGGAAGACAGAAGAGAGAAAATGAGATAGTATCGAGTGAGGGAAAAAATAAAATACAAGTTTCAGGTTACAAGTTTAAAATTTCAAGTAAAGAAAATACAAAAAACAAATTCAAAATAAATTAGTCATTATTGAAGAATTTGTAGGGGCAGAACAAAAAACTTATATTTTAAGGATAACGACTAATATTTCTTGTATTTTGTATTTTTCTTACACTTATTACCCGCACCTATACGCTAATTAAATACTAACAACTAATATGAAAGGATTAAAATAAATGTTCCCGCGTTATTTAATTAATTTTGACCTATCCACAATTAAAAAAATTTATACAGATTTTTTAATTGTAGGTTCCGGAATCGCTGGCCTATATACTTCACTCAAAATTTACGATAAAGGAGAAGTTATTCTTCTTACTAAAAGTAAATTAAAAGAAAGCAGTACGGAATATGCTCAAGGAGGTATAGCGGTAGCTTTCGGAGATAAGGATTCACCACACTTACATATGGAAGATACCCTAAAAGCCGGGGCAAATTTCTGCGACCCCGAAGCTGTAGAAGTTTTAGTAACGGAGGGTCCGAAATGTGTTGAAGAGTTAATAAAATTGGGAACCAAATTTGATAAAATTGAAGGTAAATATAAAACAACTTTAGAGGCAGCCCATCAAAGACCTAGAGTCTTACATGCCCGGGGTGATGCCACCGGAGCAGAAATTGAGGAATCTCTTTCTCAAAAAGTAATTAATGAAAATAAAATAAAAATTAAAGAAAATATTTTAGTAATAGATATTTTAACCGGACATACTACCTGTTACGGACTGCTTGCTTTAGATAGCACTACTAATGAGATTATCGCCTATTTAGCAAGAGCAACTATTTTAACCAGTGGCGGAGCGGGGCAACTTTTTTCCAATACCACTAATCCTGAGGTAGCTACGGGAGATGGAATTGCTATGGCTTATAGGGGAGGAGCAAAAGTAACAGATTTAGAATTTATTCAATTCCACCCCACTGCTCTCTATCACCAAGGAAGTCCTAAATTTCTTATTTCTGAAGCGGTTCGCGGAGAAGGAGCTATTTTAAAAAATATTAAAGGCGAGCCATTTATGCATTCTTATCACCCTCTGGCTGAATTAGCTCCCAGAGATGTAGTTGCCCGGGCAATTACCGACCAAATGAAAAAAGATAAAAGTAATTATGTTTATTTAGATGCTACCAAAATAAAAGATAAATTCTCCCAACGATTCCCTACTATTTACAAAAATTGTATTACGCTGGGTATCAACCCTGAGAAAGAATATATCCCGGTAGCTCCGGCAGCTCATTATACCATGGGAGGTATAAAAACTGATACCTGGGGACAAACCAATTTAACTAATCTTTATGCCTGTGGAGAGTGCAGTTCAACGGGAGTGCATGGAGCTAATCGCTTAGCCAGTAATTCGCTTTTAGAGGGATTGGTTTTTGGCAATAGAATTGCCCAAAAAATTAGAAAAAATATAACGCTTTCTTCTATTAATGAATTGGAGGAACTAAAACTTTCTTATAACACTCCTCAAGAAAAATATAAAGAGTATAATTTTATAGAATTAAAAAAAGAACTACAAAAACTTATGTGGGATAAACTGGGGATTATTAGGAATTCCTCTGATTTAAAGAAGGCACGACAAAAAATTAGCGAATGGAAACATATATTCAAATCAAAACTTAAAACTACTGAGGATTTTGAATTGGCTAATCTTATTATCTTAGCTGATCTAATTACTAATTCAGCTTTACAGCGTGAAGAAAGCCGGGGAGCACATTACCGTGAGGATTTTCCTGATAGGGATGATATAAATTGGAAGAAACATATTGTATATTAATGTATAGCGTTTAGCGTAGAACAGATAGGATACTAGTTACCCGGTTACCCTGTTTACCAGTTTACCAGTTAAAATTAAAGGTTACTAGTCGAGTTGCAGGTTTTGGATTTATTGAAAGAAGTAGGGGCGTATTGCCTACGTCCAAGTACTGACTAAATGGTAAAATGGAGGATATGGATTCCCGCTTTCGCGGGAATGACAAGAAATAAAAAGAGGTAGGCTACTTTTTTTCTTATCTAAAAATTATAAACTAAAAACCAAGAACTAATTTGACCGGGCAACCGGCGAACTGGGTAACTGGGTAACCAAAGAAAGAGGTGCTTTTAAGATGGATTCTTCGATAAAAGAAAATATCCTGATAGATAAAATAATAGAGCAAGCTCTATTAGAAGATATCGGGACAGGAGATATTACTACCGAATCTATTATCCCCTACGATTTAAAAACCAAAGGCATTATTAAAACTAAAGAAGAAGGGGTGATAACTGGCCTTAAGATAGCCAACTTGGTATTTAAAAAATTAGATTCAGAAATTATTTTTGAAAAAAAAATTAAAGACGGGGCAAAAGTTGCTCGGGATAAAGTATTGGCAGAAATTAGCGGTCCTGCCCGAACTATTCTAAAAGGAGAAAGGGTTGCCTTAAATTTCCTTCAGCGAATGTCCGGTATAGCCACCATTACCTCTAAATTCTGTCAGCAAGTAAAAGATCTCCCGGTGCGAATAGTTGATACACGTAAAACTACTCCCGGATTAAGAATATTAGAAAAATATGCTGTCCGCATAGGTGGAGGATATAATCACCGCTTCGGATTATATGATGCTGTATTAATTAAGGATAATCATATAGTAATAGCTGGAGGAATTAAATCAGCAGTAAACTCTATCCGAAAACAAATCTCCCACATGGTAAAAATAGAAGTAGAAGTAGAAAACTTATCTCAGCTCCAAGAAGCTTTAGAGATGAAAGTTGATATCATTATGCTGGATAATATGGATTTAAATACTATGAAAAGAGCAGTAAAAACGGTTAAAGGTAAAGCTTTAATTGAAGCCTCAGGCGGAGTTACTTTGGAAAAAGTGCGGAAAATTGCTCAAACAGGGGTAGATTTAATTTCTATTGGCACCCTCACCCATTCGGTAAAGTCGCTGGATATTGGTATGGAAATTTTAAAATAGCGTAGAGCGTGTAGCGTAGAGCGTGTAGCGTAATTAGTTACTTGGTTAGTTGGTTATCTGGTTAGCTAGTTAACGAATTAATATAAAACTAATTAACTAATAAGCTAACTAACTAATTTAATTGGTTAATCGGTGAATTGGAGAATTGGTCAATTGGTGAATCAAAGCTCACTTATTCATCTCATATATCATACGTAATCCCTGCAAGGTTAAAAAAGGATTAATTTTATCGATTAACTTACTTTCATTTCCCATTAATTCAGCTTGACCTCCGGTAGCTACTACTACAGAATCTTCTCCTAACTCTTTCTTAAACCGTCTAATTAATTCATTAGTTAATCCTAAATAACCAAAAAACATTCCTGACTGCATTGCCGTAATAGTATTACTGCCTATAGAATGTTTGGGTTTTATAAATTCTATTTTGGGTAATTTGGCTGTCTTTTCAAATAGGGCTTCAGCTGAAATTTCTATTCCAGGAGTAATAGATCCACCCAGATAAACCCCCTCTTTATTAACTGCACAAAATGTAGTGGCTGTCCCAAAATCTACAATTATTACCGGTCCTCCGTATAATTTATAAGCAGCAATGGCATTAACAATCCTATCTGCCCCCACTTCCTTGGGATTATCTGTTTTAATATAAATTTCGGTTTTCGTTCCTGGCCCCACAATGACAGGAGATACTTTAAAGTAATCCATTGACATCTTTTTTAATATCCAGGTTACCGGAGGAATGACACAAGAAATAACTACTGATTTAATATCTGAAAAAGATAAATTGGAATCAGAAAGCAAACTTTTAACTAACATTCCATACTCATCCTCTGTCTTGTTCAGATCAGTAGAAATTCTCCAATGACCTTGTAATTTCTCTTCTTTGTACACCCCTATTACCGTATGGGTATTTCCTACATCAATTACTAAAATCATCATATCCCCCTCCCTTAAATTACATGCACCTTTGTCATCCTCGCCTGTCTGCCGTACCTACACAAGCAGGCGGAAGCGGGAAAGTAAAAGGAGCAGAAAAAATCTCGTTTACCCTCTCTTATGCCCACTTTAATAACCTGCTCTTTTTAGAGCTTTGACTAATATAAATACCAATAATACTGCTACTACCACTTCCGGAGTACCATGTACTACTGCAATACTTGCACTTACTTTTACCGGAAGATATCCCCTTAAGGTAGCTAATCCCAAAACTCCGATGGTGTTAGTAAGAGTTCCTAAGGCTGCTGCAATAGCACTATTCTTCCAGAAATATTTATAAGAATAATAAGCGGCTACTCCGATAAATATTCTGGGTAAAATGGCGATTAGGGGGTCGGCAAATATGGGGTTAGTGGCATTTAAAAAACTATAAACTCCGAAGATTAATCCTACTAATGCACCTACTATCGGACCTTCGAGTATCCCACCTAAAATAGCTGGAATGTGCATAATGGTAGCATGGCCGGCTGGAGTGGGAACAGGGATAAACCCTAACCTGGTTACTCCCAAAATGATAGCAATTGCCCCCAGCATACCGGATATAGCCAGCTGTCGGGTAGTAAGTTTAAATCCTGAAAAAGCAGAATCTCTATTCATTTTTTTCACCTCCGTTCTAGTTCCGTTATAAGATACCAGACGAAATACTATTAATTTTATCTACTCTCCTGGTCATGTTCTTATACAAGATACAAGCTCTCTGGTAAAGAAGCATTCTTTACGCCCACAGTTTAAGCTACTTTAATAAATATGTCAAATCAAAAAGTTTCCCAAAAGTGCCAGGCACCTTTGGGAAACTTTTTGACTTACAAATTTATTTGGAATTCTTTAATTTTGTTCTGCAAGCTCCTGCGGCTTATACCTAAAATCTCTGCGGTTTTAGTACGATTTCACTTGTTTTGAATTAAATATTTTATAATTAGCTCTTTTTCTGCTTCTTTCAAAGTCCCTTTTTTTTCAATGTATGTTTCTTTGTGTATGAAATTAAAATATTTTTCATCGATTATTTCGTCTTTTGCCATAATCATACTTCGCTCAATAATATTTTCAAGCTCTCTTATATTACCTGGATAATTATAATCCAGCAGTAACTCCATAGCTTTTAAAGAAACTTTTTTAACTTTCTTATTTAATATTTTATTATATTTACCGATAAGATGCTCCACAATTAAAGGTATGTCCTCTTTCCTTTCCCTTAAAGGAGGAACATCTACATTAAAGACATTTAGCCGATAAAATAAATCTTCTCTAAACCTTCTTTCTTCTACTTCTTTTTTTAAATCTTTATTGGTGGCAGATAATATTCGTACATCAACTTTAATACTCTTTGAACTCCCTACTCTTTCAAATTCCTTCTCCTGTAAAACTCTGAGTAATTTTGTTTGAATAGAAAGGTCCATCTCTCCTATTTCGTCTAAAAAAATAGTTCCTCCATTTGCCATTTCGAAACGACCTATCCTCTTGGCAATAGCTCCGGTAAAAGAACCTTTTTCATGTCCAAAGAGTTCACTCTCCAGGAGATTAGGAGAAAAGGCTACACAATTTACCACTACAAACGGGCCATTTTTACGCAGACTGTTTTTGTGTATTGCTCGGGCTATCAATTCTTTCCCGGTGCCACTTTCGCCAGTAATGAGCACAGTAGCAGTAGTGGGAGATACGTTTTTCACCATTTCTAAAACTTTATTTATAGAACTACTCTTTCCTATAATTTCATCAAAATTGAATCTCTTCTCTTCTTCCTCTCGATAGTAGATGTTTTCCACTTCTAATTCATATTGCTTAATTGCTCTTTTAATTATAATTTTTAGTTCTTCAATATCGAAAGGTTTTATCAGATAATCCAAAGCACCCAATTTCATTGCTTCCACAGCTTCGGGAATACTCCCATAAGCAGACATCATAATAACCGGTAGATTCAAATCATTTTCTCTTATCTTCTTTAAGGTTTCAATACCATTTAAACCGGGCATTTTAAGATCTAATAATACTAAACTATAATTTTCTTCCTCTAATCTCTTTAGAGCTTCTAAGCCATTAACAGCCTCTTTAACAATAAATCCTTCTGAAGAAAGTACGCGGACTAACATTCTTCTTATATTTTGTTCATCATCGATTACTAGTATTTTTCGCAAAATTACTTTCCTCCTTTTTGAGGTATAAAAATAACAAACTTTGTTCCTTCCCCTTCTTTGGATTCAACTTTGATCTCTCCCTGGTGAGCCTCTATAAGCTTGTATGCTATAGAAAGACCCAATCCGGAGCCCTTCTCTTTGGTGCTAAAGAAAGGATCAAATATTTGATTAAAATCTTTTTCAGGGATACCAATCCCGCTATCTTCAATAATTAATTTTATAGCTGGTTCTTCCTTTAAAAGAACTTTTTCAGTTTTAATTTTGATTTCCCCTTTGTTGAGGATAGCCTGAATGGCATTAATAATTACATTCATTAAAATCTGTCTTACCTGGTCTTCATCAGCTTGAATCTGAGAAATATACGGGGAAAGTTCCAGACTAAATTTAATCTGCTTATCTTTTATTTCCAATTCAAATAATTCAGCAATCTTTCTTACTAAATCATTTAAAGAAAAACGGGTTAAGTTTAGTTTTTTCAATTTTGCAAAATCCAAAACTTGAACCACTAACTTATTTAATCTATCTACTTCTTGAACAATAGTATTTAAATCTTCTTTTCTTTCATCGGTCTTGGAAAATGAATTATAAACAAACTGGGCTAACCCTTTGATTGAGCTTAAAGGGTTCCTAATTTCATGGGCAATCCCGGCAGATAATTTACCCAGAGCAACTAATCTTTTATGGCGTGCCATTTCCTCGTTTAGATTTTTAATCTCAGTTACATCTCTTATTACTGCTACTATTCCGGTTATATTCCCCAACTCGTCAGTTAAAAACGAGGTGTTAAGGTCTAATATTTTTTTCTTCAATCCCTTTTCTTCTAAAATTATTTCCTGAGTGATATTTTTTTTCTCTAAAAGACATCCCTTAAGGAGACATTCTCCGTTAATCTTTAAATTCAAAACTTCCTGACAATCTTTGTTTAATACTTCTTCCTTCTTTTTACCAAATATTTCTTCACTCTTACGGTTAAAAGTTTTAATGTTGCCCTTATTATCTAGCGAAATTACCGCATTATCCATAGTCTCTAATAATTTTGAAGTATATACTTTCATCTCATTCAGGGTCTTTTTTACGATATAGGTCTCTTGTAATTTAAAAATTACATAAATCCCCAATAACACAAGGGCCATTATTATGCTGTAATTTAAAATTATTCTTCTTCTGGTCTGGCTCAAGCGATTATAATATCCTTCTAAGTTTACCCCCACCACTAAACAACTATTTCTAATAGGTAATATTTTCCAAATATCTAACTGTTCATTAATATCAAGATTGAATGGTTTTATTACTAGGAGTATTCTATTACCTTTTTTGTCTTCGGTATTTACAAAATTGATTTTGCCAGGGCTAGGGATTTTTATTACATTTTGCCGTCTTTCTTCTTCGGTACTGATTAAAATTACCCCTTTATCGTTACAAATATCGATATAGCTTACCCCCTCTTTTTTTAAAAGCACTAAAATATCTTTTAAAACATTTTCATTTAAGATAAACCGGGGGCCAAGAGTTTGGATAGAAAATACAATATTTAATCCTTCCGAGCGGGCTAATTCCCATAAATAATATCTTTCTCTTTGTACTTCTTTATAGGTCAAAGAGCCCAGTAATAGAGCAAGAAACAAGATAACAATTAAGGCAAAAACAATATTCCTTTCTCGAAAAGGGGTAAATAATTTATGATCCTTATCTTTTTTCAATTTTATAACCATCTCATTCTTTAAATATTTCCAATATTTTACCATATTTAAAAATTAATTTTGAAAAAGCTGGGATATGCAAATAAAAAATGCGTATAGTGTGTAGCGCATACTATACAATTGGCTAGTTTGCCAGTTACCCTGTTTCCCAGTTAACCAGTTAATATTAATTAGCCAATTGACCAATTGAATTTAGTTTATTGATTAATGTAGCAACCGCGGCATGCAGTGTTGAATTGAATAGACACGATTCATCATGCCTGTAGATTTGAGATTGCCACGTTCCCTGAATTCACTCCACAATAATAAAACAGTCCGTAAATACAAGGGGCGTATTGCAATACGCCCCTACTTCCTCTGCAACTAACTTGTAACTTGCAACTCATAACCTTTAATTTTAACTGGAAAACTGGTTAACCGGGCAACTGGATAACTAATCTACGCTATCCGCTCCACGCTAGACGCTATACGCCAATTTCTCAGTCAATCTTTTCTACTTTAATCGGTACATAATAAGTACGTCCGCTACGAAAAACCAATAATAGTAGTGTATCTCCCGGTTCTAATTTATTAATTAGTTCTTCCCATTCATCAACTGAAGACATTTCTATTCGATTGGCTTCTAAAATTACATCTCCTGGTTGTAAGCCCATATCATCTGCTGAACTTCCCGGAATTACCTCAGCAATCACTAGCCCTTTTACCTGGGGCAACTCTAATTCTTTAGCAACTTCTGAAGTAACTGCTTCAACTTTTAATCCGGTTTGCACGGAAAATATTTTCTCTTTTGGGTATTCTCCTTCTTCTCCCAGAGTAGGCATTTCACCGATTTTTACTACAAAGGAAATTCCTTTACCATCTCGCGCAACTTCTACATTTGCTTTTTCACCTATCTCAATATTTCTGATTTTGTCTTGAAGTTCTTCCGGAGAATTAACCTCTTCATCATTAACTTTTACAATTATATCTCCTCTTTTTATCCCAGCTTCTTCTGCTGGACTATTCTCAATCACATCTCCTACCAATACACCTTTAGCTTCGGCTAAGTTAAATTGTTCAGCAATTTCCGGTGTAACTTCTTGAATGTACACACCTAACCACGACCTTCTTACTTTACCCAAATTAATAAGATCATCTATATTCCTCTTGGCAATATTAATGGGAATAGCAAATCCTATACCCTGAGCGTAGGGAATAATAGCGGTATTTATTCCCACAACTTCTCCTTTTATATTAAGCAATGGACCGCCACTATTTCCAGGATTGATAGCTGTATCTGTTTGAATAAAATTCCTATAGATATGTCCTCCTGTCCCCGCTGGAATAGAACGACCTTTAGCACTTACCACACCCATGGTTACAGTCTGTTGAAGCCCATAGGGATTACCAATAGCTATGACTATTTCTCCAACTCTTAATTTATCTGAATCACCTAAAGTTACAGTGGGTAAATGATCTGCTTGTATCTTTACTATAGCCATATCCGAAGTTACATCTGAGCCTATCACTTCCCCGTTAAATTCTCTGCCATCAGAAAGAGTAACTTTTATCTTATCTGCTTTGCGTACTACATGTTCGTTGGTAAAGACATATCCCTCTTGATTTATGATAAACCCGGAGCCCGTACCTTTTTGAGGAATTGTCCTTCTGAATTCTTCAAACTCACGTCCAAAAAATCTTCTGAATATTGGATCTTCAAAAGATGGAAATTGTGTTTTCACCATTCTTACTGTGTCTATATTCACTACAGCCGGTCCAACTCTTTTGGCAATATCTGCAATACTATTGCTAAAAGCTTCAAGAGCTAAATAAGGTTCAGTTTGTTCAGTTTCCGCGCTTACAGCACCTACCCAACTCAAAGAAAGAAAAAAGACTAAAACTGCAACAATAATAAAATTTCTATTTATTTTTACTAATTTCATTTTTATCATTTTATATTTACTCCTCTTTATAAAAATAAGTTGTAGGGAGGAAAATAAATTTTCCTCCCTTTTTTAAATATACTCTAATATTTACCAAATTTACCAACAAAAACTATTCATCATTCTACCCGTGCTAAACTTTTCCAAAGCAAATATTTGGGAAGGAATACCTAAGGGTAATTTTGCTTGCTGTTCAGGAGTTAATAAATTTTTAATTTCCAGATATTTTTCAATTGTTTTAACTTTTAATTCTACTTGCAAATCGGCGATTTCTTTTAATTTTTCCCTAATCTTTGCTAATTCAGTTTCCGGTTCTAACAACAATGCTTTAATTTCTAATTCATTAATTTGCATTCTGTTCCTAAGTTCAAGAGTATCTTTTTGAAAATCTAACAGAGTTTTATTAATTTCAGCTATTTGTTCTTCAGATAGATTTAGAGACTTGATAAATCCCTTCATTTTTATTGCGGGGTTATCTTTTAATCTTCTTTCTATCATTTCTCTACATACATTACTTTTTTGCTGTTGCATATTCTGTTTCACTAAAGGTGTATTTTGCTGAGCATAAGAAGGTTGAGCAAAACCTAAAAATACTACAGTTATTGCAACTACTAAGGTTAGTACAATCAGTTTCGTTTTCATCTGTTTCACCTCCTTTTGATTTTTTTTATTCTAACCAATAATAAAAGCAATTACTGTGCCAATTTATAAAATTAACCTCCAGAATATTTATTTTTTATTATTTTTTTACCGAAATATATGACAAACAAAGACTTTCTGGATCCTTTTATTTGAAATATTTTATATTATTTTTTTATATTAGTTGTGCGAACATCGGTCACGTTTATCAGGAAGGGTTAATTTTTCTCATTTTTCTCTTAAAATACTGAGCAATTTTTTCGCAGTAATTTAATTTCACGGTCTTTTAAAAAATAAATAGTGCTTTAATTAGATTTATCGGTCAAAATAAATGCTCTTGCCGGTTACCGATAAGGGAATACCCATTACAAAATCCGCATCTATTAAACCTATTTTTTTAGCTACTGCTCCCGCACGATACATTATTCTATTATCTACATTCATTATTCCGGCAGTTTTAACCGCTGATCCAATAGCGATTCCCATATCTAAAACTCTAAAAGCACATTGAGGTCCGTCAAATTCACTACCTTTGTGGGAAGCTCGGTCAGAACACCGGTCATATCCGCAGGCACCACAATCCAAGCCGAGAGATTTTGCATCTTTTAAACCTATTAATAAAACAGCCAGGGAATTTTTGACGTTATCCCCATCACGGTCGAAATTTTTCTTACCCCTTTCTTTACCATAACTGACCATTTCTTTGGCTAATTTGATTATATCTTCTCCGTAAATTGCTTTAATCACTACAAAGTCTTTCCCAGCAGATTTTGGAGCAGTACGAGCAGCAACCCCCATCAGATTCGCGACATCCTTTATGGCTTCCTGGACATCAAATTCAGATAAATTTTGATTAGACATTTTCTTAATTCCTCCTTGAATTAATTTTCCAATTCTCCAATTGGCCAATTGACCAATTATATTAGTCGATAGTGAATAAGCCCAGCGTGGAGCGTACAGCGTTTAGCGTATAGGTTCGGGTAATAAGTGTAAGAAAAATAAAAATACAAGAAATATTGATCGTTAGCATTAAAACAGGTTTTCAGTTGTCGGTTTTTAGTTTACAGTTTATTGTGTTTTATGTTATTTCCACAAATCTGGCATTTCATAGACAGGCGGGCCTGTCCTACGGGAAGGACGATCTCGCATCTTCTGTATTTTGAATTTTGTATTTTACCCGCAATTGTTCCTCGCACCTCTACGCTCTACGCTCTACGCTATGTAATTTATTATACTATTCGTTTATTTCGTAATCAATAACCTGGAAAGTAGATAAACTTTTGTTAGTAGTCAATAACCATTCCACTTCTATAGGGACAGAAAAATCAGGCTGCAGCCTTCCTTTTTCTAACCAGTATCGGGAATGCTGGTTATCAAATTGTCCTTTATTAGCTTTAATAATCAATTTAGTTGGCTTATCTAAAAATTCGACTTGCTCCAAAGTTTTCACTTTTTTTAATTCTTCAATAATTCTTCCCTTTAATTTTTCTTCAGGCAAAGGGGATACATTTACTAATCCTATATTTTTATTTAAGGGCCCAATAATTTTCACGTTAGCTAAAACAGATTCGTATCCCTCTTCTTCTAAAATACTTAATAGTAACTCATTAGCTTCTGCTGCTGCCTGACCATGATAATAAGGGGCCGCTAAAGGCTTGAGTAAATGTTTCAGCTTGCAGCCTTCTCTAAATTTGTTTTCCCCTATCTGTAAGATTTCTATACCAAGATAATCAGCAATTTTTCGAATTTCCTCCTTGTTTAACTCTAAAAGGGGAGTATAAAAACCATTACATAATTTTAAACCCCTCTTCCCCCAGGTATCACTCTGGTTCGAACCGGTCAGCACAAGTCTTCCCGATGCTTCTTTTTTTACCCTTCCTAACTTGGCTATTCTGGTACATTTATTACAGGCCGGGCCCTTTTTTAAAACTCTTTCCTGTTCTTTTTTCCCCTGAACAATCTTTAGTTTCAAATCTAAAGCCCTACTGATATCTTGGATATTTCTTAAACCCTTACTGTAGCTATATTTTCCAAAACTGACCGTAACCGCTTCAACTTTTTCTCTCCCCAAGGCCTGGATGGCTAAAGCAGAAACTACAGTGCTATCTAATCCACCCGAAAAAGCCACTATAACCTCTTCCCCCTGGCTGATTTTTTCAATCTCTTCTAATATGTTATTAATTTTTTCTTTTGTGCTAATCATCATCCAACCCAATTATCTTTCTTCTTGTTGCTTTTATTTTACTTATAAAAAAAGGCCAAGGCAAATTATAAATACTGTTACAATTCCTCGACCTTTTATATTTATT